>AUXO017414653.1_pt1 | contig 10121 bp, 12 predicted proteins | sample 768731 | NCBI WGS metagenome assembly AUXO01 (sample SAMN02715735, study PRJNA202380) | gut metagenome | biome: sheep rumen | host: Ovis aries | place: New Zealand: Palmerston North | reverse complement strand
TTATAAAGATTCTTAGACTTAAAACACAACATATCTAACATAGAAAACCATCTATGTTTATCATTTATTATAATTTGTTGTGTTAATTGAATCTTCATAATAGATTTAGTTTAATATGACGATAAATGTTGTACAATAATATTTGCACATTTAATACATTTAATATATTTATATATAAAATTAAAAAAATTCTATATAAATAACTATATTTATATGGAAAAATTTGTATATTTTGTAATAAAATTTATTTATTATATAGTAGTTTTTCTAACTAAATTCAAATTTATTTTCATTATTAAATATAATATAGAAAAAAATTACAATGGTTTCAAAATAATATATTAAAAATTAAAGTATTTTCAGTTCATTAGATTTGAATTTGTTAACATTTGTTAACTATATTTTAAAAAATTTGAAACATAAAAGATAATGATAGATTTTAATAGATATTTTGATAAAAATGCAAAAAAAATAAGCATCAGTAATGCTTTAGATATGTTATTTAGCCCATTTGATTCTGATAGTGTTGCTCAAAAGACATTTGAAAAACATTTTAATAATCCTGAATCAGAATACTATCAAATGTCTAAAGAACAAATTTTAAAAGCTTGGTCAGATAAAGGAGCAGAGTCTTGCAGATATGGGTCATTACTCGATGATTATATTGGTGCAGTATTAACTGGTACAGAAAATGACGTAAAGTTATTTAAATTAGATAACGGGTATGATTATGATACAAGATTACATGGATTATGTGATTCATTTGATAGTTTTTATGAAATCTTGAGTAAGTCTGGAGATACAGAATTTATAGCAAGAGAAAAATATGTATATCTTCCAATTAATATTGATGGAGAAGAAAATTATATATATGGTAGATTTGATGCATTATTTAGAAATAAACGAACAAACAAATATATAGTTATAGATTGGAAATCATCGGGAACTATAGATAAAATATCTACAAAATGGACGAAGAAAATGTTAGGACCAATGTATAAATATCCACAATTAAACTGGTATCGTTATACATTACAATTATATTTCTATAAACAAGCATTAATAGAAAATGGATATGTACCAAAAGATACTAATCCTGACGATATAGTTGTTATGATAGTTAATCTTCCAGGAAAAATAATTCCTGAGTGTAATCAGAATTACCAAATTCATCAAGGAGCAATTCCGTATGATCCAGATTTATTAAAATCATTTTATAAATTTGCTATTCAAAAATTTAATTTAATGAAAAATGAAAACAAAAAAGATGAAGATGGTGTTGTTACAAATGAAAATAAAGAAACTGATAATAATAATTTAGAAAATATATTTTAAACTAATTATGATATTTCCGATTGTTAATAAAAATAAAATTTATGAATACAAAGGTATTCCTTGTGTAATTTGGAGTCAGGATTTATTTGTAAACGTTTATGTTTGGGTTTATCCTGTTGATCCTAATATGTGTGCTGAGTATAGACAGATAAATTGGTGGTCATTTATGTGGAATGCAAAATTACTCTACATACAAGAAGTAAAATAAAATTATGTATTAATTAATATAATGAACATATTAAATTTAGATTATGAAATTATAGAGCAAAAATATAATAAAGAAACATTAGTTGAAGATATGTTAAAACATATCGAACTATGCGGACGAAATTGTTATAAATCTGAAGATAAGATAACAGAAAAATCATATGAAAAATTTGTTGAAAGATTAATTAAGTCTGGACACAACGCAATGTTGGAACATGGAACTATTTATCTTACAATAGTTGTTGGTAGTCCTATGATGGATCCTGATTATATGTTAAAAACTAGTATTGTTGATTTTTTTAGTAAAAATAAGTTTTCATATGTTATTAAAGAAGAAATATCACATCCTGTTGAAATAGAAATTAATGGGTTTAAAACATATGCTCAACCTTCAGGTGATTTTTATTATATAACAACTAATTATAGAGTTATTATAGAAAATAAAGATAAGATGTTTATTACATCATGTTTAAGTGAGTATAAAACAGAAAAAAAATCTTTATTAGAATTATATAAACAATATATATGTGTACCATCTAAAAAACATATGTTAAGACATAGTATTATGTTTACTTATCAGATTGCTGTTGCTCGTGATGTTAACAGGCATCGTGTTCAATCAGTTGCTGAAGAATCAACACGATATTGTAATTATACAAAAGATAAACATGGATCAGGTATAAATGTTATTCCACCTCTTAGAATAACTGATGAGCAAGTATCTGAATTAAATTCTTTATTTAATAAACAATCCACAGAAGAAATATTAACATCTTTGTGTAAAGATTATATTTCTGGTAATAGTGAAAATTGGACAGATATTGATTGGTGGTTATTTTCAAATATAACTGCTGATGTTACATATAATGTTTTAAAGAATAAATTTAGTTGGACAAATCAAGATTGTTCATATGTATTACCATTAGGCACAAAAACATGTTCTATTCATACTGCATTTGATTGTGATTGGGAATTATTTTTTGATTTACGAGCATTAGGAAAAACAGGTGCACCCCGCCCATCATTGAAATATTTGGCATGTAAGTTGTTATTTAAGTTTGAAGAACTTGGACTTGTAAAGGATTATTTTGAAAAGAATTATAAAGAAATTAAATCGTTAGAAATTTGTAAGTGAAAATGTGCGGAATTTGAAAAATTTTAGTTATATTTAAATAAATATATGTGATACGTACATAATAAATGAGGGATTTAGTTATTGGAGACATCCATATAGGAATAAAAAATAATTCTTTATATTGGTTAGAATCTCAATTAGATTTTTTTGATAAACAGATATTTGAAACTATAAAAAACAAAAATATAGAAAGAGTAATTTTCTTAGGTGATTTACATGATATACGTTATTCAGTAAACCAACAAACGGGCATAGAGTTGCAGCGTAAGATAAGAAAAATGATAGATATGTTTCCAGATATAAATTTTTATATGATAGCTGGTAATCATGATTATTATTCTCCATTGGAAGAGTTTGCTGAATATAATTTGTATAATTTATTATTTCCTGAGGAGTTTTTACAGATTCATAAAAATTTAATAATTGTTAATAATGACCCGTTATTAACTGATGATGGTGCATTATTGTTGCCATGGTACTGGACAGAGAATACAGATCATATAGATGAATTATTATATAATTATGATTTTGTTAATGAAGTTAAAACTATATTTTGTCATACTGATTTGACATGTTGGCCAGGAGCACGTATAGCATCATTTAAGGGATGCCCTATATATTCTGGTCACATACATTATATAGTTGAAGATGAATTATGTAATCTTCATAATATTGGTTCAGCTGTTGCGTTAACATTTAATGATGTTAATCAAGACAAATATTTATATGTATTAGAAGATTTTAAAATTGTTGAGAAGATTAAGAATGTTATAACACCAAGTTTCAAACGTGTGTATAATGAAGAGATATTTGATTTGAATGATGAATTTTTTGATAATTCATACATACAGTTATGTATCTCAACAAAAAACATAAATAAAGCCAAATATGTAGAATTCATTAAAGAATTAAAATTAAAATATATATCTGCTAATATAAGATTACATATTATAGATGATAACACAAATATAGATACATTGTCTGTTAATGGTTTTAATACAGATATTGAAACATATATTGAAGATAATATTCCTAAGCATTTGGATAATAAATATAATATCATAAAAAAGAAAATTCAAGAACAGTAATGACTATACATAATATAAAAATTTCTGATTTTAAATCTTTATACGGATCACATTATTTTGATTTTGATAAGATGAAGGGTTTGGTAAAATTATCTGGGCCTATTGGATCTGGTAAAACCTCAATTGGTGAAGCGTTAATATGGGGTTTATATGGTAATGTTAAAGGACAGACCAACCCTGGGCTTATCGCATGGAATTGCAAATCATGTGAAGTTGAAATAAATTTGACATCAAAAGATAAAAATGTTCATATTATACGTAATATTAGAGAGCCATTAATAGTTGAAATAAATGGTAAAACATTATCAGCATCAAATAAAAAGGATACACAACAGATATTAGAAGAAGAAGTATTTGACATCCCAAAGCTTGCTGTAACTAAAATGTGTATAATATCATTTAATGCATTTAATAGTTTAGCATCAATGAATACTGGAGAGACAAAACAATTTCTTGATGATATTTTTGGATTTAAGGTATTTTCAGAATACAATGATGAGGTTAAGATAGAGCGTAAGTCACAAGAAAATGAATCAATACGTTTACAGTCTATTTATGATGAAAACATTGAACAGTTACAACATATAAAACAAAAGCAGACACAACAAACAAATGAGTTAACATCCTCAACAAATATTGATAAATTAAATGAATTACGTAAACAATATGTTTCAGAAGGTGTTGCACAAAAACAAGAAAAACAGAAATTAGAAAATGAATGTAATACAAAGAAGAAAGAGTGTGACACATTTATTAAAGAATGCTTAACAAAAATGACAGAGGCAATGACATTAGGTAAACAAGCTAAAGAACATTATAATAGTCTTAAGTCAGGTGTTTGTCCAACATGTGGTCATGTTATAGATAAAGAACATATTGAAGAGTATAAATCTAAATATGATACTTATATAGCTATTTATAAAGATTGGGATGAGAAAAAGAAAACTCATGAAAACAATAAAGCAACTATAACACTTCAGTATAATGAAAAGATAAATGAATGCAATACAAAAATGCAAGATTTAAAAACAAAGATTAATAATATAGATGCTGAAGTAAGATCATTTAATGATTCTATACAATTATTAGATGATAACTATAATGAGTTAATATCTGAATATGAAGAAAAGATAAGTAGTATAAAAACACAATTAGATAAATGTGATTTAGAAATTGCTGAATGGAATGAGATGAATGATTTGTTCAGTAAGACTTTGAGATATAATTTATTAGAGACATTAATACCACATATAAATCGTTCTATTCAATTTTTTATAAATAAATTAGAGCAAAACTATAGAATAGAATACGATCAAGAATTTAAAGCACATATATATGTAGAAGGATGGGATAGAGAAATATCTTATAACAACTTATCAACAGGTCAAAAGAAATCATTAGACTTAGCTATCATATTTGGTATATTACAAAATATTATTGCGAATGTTGACTTAAATATATTATTCTTGGATGAGTTGTTTAGTAACATGGATATCAATACTCGTAATATTATGTTAAGTCTATTAAACGAAAATTTAAGTAATAATAAAACAATATTTGTTATAAATCATGCAGAAATGCAAGATGATTTATTCCAACATAAGATAAGAGTAAAACTTGAAAAGAAAAAAATAATATCTGCATCTAAGCGAAAGGGTGAAGATGTTATTGTTCAAGCATCAAAATATGAACAAGAATTTTAATCAATTTTTGAAAAAAGTTTAAAAAAATATCTTATATTTTAAAAAGATATAATATTTTTAATATATAAATAAAATATATTTAGAGTATGAGTAATGTAACAGATGAAGAGTTAATGGAAAAGATGTTAGAGACACAAATTCCAGAAGCTCCTGAAGAAGAAATTGTAGAAGAAGCAAAAGAAAATAAACCAGTAGAAGAAACTCCAAAAAAGAGTGATGCTGCTCAATATTTAGGCCAGAAGCTCGGACATACCCCAGGTCAGAGTCCATTCGTAGATAAAGATAGAGATAAATCTATGATAGAGGAAAAACATTTAACAAAGATTGGAGAAAACATCAATACAGCATCAGAGATTCGTGAAGGATGGATTGATGTAGATATTAGGTTATTAGGAAAAAGAGCTGTATTTTATCCGGAAGATTGGAGATTCCGTATTCGTCCTGCAACTGTTGAAGCTATACGTAACTGGTCAAATATTGATGATGAGAATCCTAACTCTATAGATGATGTATTTAATGAGATTCTTAAGACATGTGTTTCTATTGTTGCTCCTGGTGGAAGACCAATTCCATGGGGTAATATAAATAACTGGGATAGATTCTTCTGGTTATTACTTGTTAGAGAATATACATTCCGTCAAGGTGAGCAAAAGATTAAATACACTGATTATTGTCCAGAATGTGATAACGAAATTGAATTTGAGTTGAATTCACAATCATTAATGTATGATTTCCCTGATGAGGAGGTTATGAAGTATTATGATCGTGAAAAGAGATGTTGGTACATTGATCCAGCTGAGTTTGGATTAGATGATGAACAACCAATTCAATTATATTTGCCAACACTTGAAAAGGATGCTGCAATTAAAGCATGGTGGATAGCTCGTATGCAAGAAAACCGTAATCGTAAGCTTGATCAAACATTTATGAGATTTGTTAGTTGGTTAACACCAAAAATTTCAAAAGATGAAACTATTGCACAACGTCAGATTAAAGAATTAAATTTGAAGTATAAGAGTTGGAATACTGATATGTTCTCATTTATGGATGATGTACTTCGTAATATTATTGTTACACCATCTAATAAGTTAAAGATAAATTGTCCAATATGTGGAGAGGAGGTAACATCAAATATCCGATTTCCCAATAGCATCCGCGATCTATTCAATGTATCGGGTAAACACGGAAAATTTGGTAATAAATAAACTTTATATTTGTAAAGATTACCATATCCAACCCTCAGAAATAATGATGCTCCCATATTATGAGTATGAATTGATTCTTGAACAGATAAAGATAATTGTTAAAGAACAAGAAGAACAAAATGAAAGCTTTAACAAACAACGAAATTTGATGAATCCAAAATCTATGATGGGTAATATAAATAATGGAATGAAAAATATTAGTATGCCAAAAATTAGTATACCTAAGTTTTAAAAAAATGGAGAACTTATCGTTCTCCATTTTTTGTTTCATATTCTTCTATTTTCATTAATCCCCATGATATAAACAATATACTTGGTAATGTTAATATCGGTAATATTATATTATGAAAATATATAAACCAATCTTCAAAATCTTTACCATCTATTGGTGTAAAGTAACAAATTATACCAATACAACATATAATAAAAGACACATATATTTTAAATAGCCATTCTTCTACCTGTAAGTTATTCATACGTTTTAACTTCTCTTGTTATTAATTTTTTATTATCATCTAATGTTTCTACCAAATACTCATTAGGCATACAATCTATATTATATAATGTTGTTTTTGGACCAGGTTGTGCAACTATTGTTACTTTTGATTTATGTGTATGCCCAAAAATCTGGTTCCACATATAATGGTCTTTATCATAATATGGGTCTGATATTAATGAATTAGGTCTTACCCATATTGGAGAATTTCTTGGATCATCTCCATAAATATTTGTACCAACAAACCTAAATGCATCTATCGGTAGCTTATTTATATCTTTCAATTTTTTACACCATTTGTTAAACCATGTTTGTGTTACACCAGCATGTGAATATATAGTTTTATTTATTTCATCTATATAACACATCTGTAATATATTTTTATATAATGCATCTTTAACAAAATCACTAGCAAAAGTTGCTGTATAATTATTATAACCAGAATACTTTTCATAGAAATTTGAAAGATAATGCATATCATGATTACCAGTGATCATAATAAATTCACCTCCCTTATGGTTATCACGAAGACACATTAAATCTTCCCATCCATATTTCTGTACTATAGGATCTATTGTGAATGAATCAAAATAATCTCCAACTATTATTACACTATCTGGTTTTTCAAGATTATATATATCCTGAAAAACTCCAAACAATCCATGTATGTCTCCTATTACAATTCTTTTCATATAATCATTGCTAATAATACAAATGCACCAATAAATAAACAGAAGTAAACAAATCCCTCAAAAAATATAATAAACAACTTTGTGAATAACACCAAAATCCAACCAAGCGATCCACAAAAGAAAACACAAACTATAAAACCAAGTATAAGTAATGCTATCATAATTGTTTTAATTTTTATTAAATATAGTATGTGTTAACCAAAAATTCAAATTTTTTATATAATATTTAATTTATCATCACATGATCTGTAGGTATAGATTTGCAATTTTCCATATTTAGTGTACATTTATATTGTTTATCGATGAAGTAATAATTTGTTTTTCTATTATTAGTTGATATGCAGTTAATTAAATTTATATTTCCACTATTATGATTCTGTGCGAATCCTTCTGTATTATTATATGATACAGAATTTTCAATTGTGATATTATGTTTATTTATATAATTTGGATTTATTTCTTTTGTTCTTGTATGAATGCCTCCAAGTTTAAAACCAACACCACACCCATAGTTAGGATATCTTTTTAAATCATATCTATCTTTATACTCCAAATCTGCAAGAAGTCTTTCATTTTTAGATAAATCTATAGTAGAATTTCCGTTATTATATGCTTGACAAAATTTCATCGTAGTTTGCATATATGAAGTTTCTCTTTGGAAAAAATCAAACCCATCATCTCCATTATCATGTGATACACAATTTATATAATTATTTCCATTACATGATATTAACTTATCTCCAAAGCCATCAGAATTAAACCCATATTTTAATGTATTAAATTTATATAAACGGTAATCACAATTATGATGTGACACACAATTCTCTATATGATTTCCTCCATTATGTAATCTAAAACCACAATCACAATTATACGAAGTTTCTATATTATAAAAATTATTATATTGTCCCCACACATCTAAACCACAATATGCAGCATATCTTATAGAAATATTAGATAATGTAGAATTATTTGAATAAAAATTTATTCCATTCCCATTAGTTTTTGTTTTATTAAAATACGGGATATCTTTAAAATCAAATACTACATTATGATTTCCTTTAATTGTAATATCAGATTTTCTAATATTTAAACATTTGTTAAATGCATATACACCAGATTTTAATATAATAGTATCTCCATTTTCTATAATGTTTAATGTGCTAATAAAATCTTCATTATTTGAACAATAATATATCATTTATGTTTCTCTATATAATTCTTTATACTTTGAACAATCACACCAAGAATTATCCAATGTATCGCACATGTGTATTTTCTGACCATCTATGTATCTAACACATGTGTCTTTTTTATCACAATTAATTCCACTACAATACATATTTTCCATTTTAATTTAAAATATCGTATTTTTTTAATGTGTTTGTGCAATGATTTTTTATGAATGCAATAAAATCTTCAAACCTATCAACAATTAAATAATTACTATCTATATCGAAATTTCCAGTAATAATGAATCTAATTATTATTTCAATGAATGTAACAATAGACACTAAAAACGCCCATATAGCCCCAATAAATGCAAACCAAACGGGTGCTATCACAATTAATAGCATTCTAATAATTATTTTAAGCAAAGTATTCATATTTTTATATCATTTTCCTTCCCGTAACACTATGTGAAATTTCACAGTAAGTATTCCATCGTGGAGATTCTTTCGTGATGACTCAAGACGAACTAGTGTCCTTCTAAGACATTTTAGGAAGTATATTTATATGTTATTATTTTTAACAATTTTTAATAAATTTTCTAAATTATATATTTAATATAGATATTTTTCTTTGAAAATTATACTAAATGAGTACTATATTTATTAAAAGATGGATTTTAACAAATGTTAACAGAAAAAGATATAAAAAATATTTTAATAGAAAAACACAATAATAAAGAGTTTAAGTTTGATACACGTACTAATCAGAAATTCATAGAGATTGTTAATGCTAATTTCATTAGTGAGACGGGTTACATAGTTTATCATGATCATCATGTTACAGATGTTAATTGGTATGTAGATAATTATGATCCTATTTTGGGAGACCAAGTAGATACGGTGGTTAATATGATAAAGAAAGATCCTGATACTAGACAAGCATACATACATATGTTAGATCCTAATAAGTATGATAGTGGAGATAGGATATGTACAATAGGAATGCAAGTTATTTATAGAAAAGATGTAAAGAAGTTAGATTACATAGTATATATGAGATCAAATAATGTATGTGAATACACTATGGA
>AUXO012962203.1_pt1 | contig 10121 bp, 8 predicted proteins | sample 768731 | NCBI WGS metagenome assembly AUXO01 (sample SAMN02715735, study PRJNA202380) | gut metagenome | biome: sheep rumen | host: Ovis aries | place: New Zealand: Palmerston North | reverse complement strand
TATAATGCATTTTACATGGATAAATTCTATGATTATGAAAAACCATTAAGTATAATCCATAGCAGTGTAGAAGGAAAAGTATCATATAATGCTTTGATGTATATTCCAGCTAAAGCACCTTTTGATTTTTACAATAAGGATTATGAAAAAGGACTTGAACTTTATTCAAATGGAGTTCTAATAATGGAAAAGTGTGGAGATTTACTTCCTGACTATTTTAGTTTTGTAAAAGGTTTAGTTGATACTCCTGATGTTTCACTAAATATATCTCGTGAAATATTACAACAAGATACTCAAGTTAAAAATATTGCTAAAAGCATCGAAACTAAAATTAAAAAAGAACTTGAAAGTATGCTTCAAGATAGACGTGAAGATTATGAAAAGTTCTTTAAAGTATTTGGAATAAATTTAAAATTTGGAATATATAATGGTTTTGGACAAAATAAAGATGTTTTAAAAGACTTATTAATGTTCTATTCATCAAAAGATAAAAAATTAACTACTTTAAAAGAGTATGTTGAAAGAATGAAGGAAGGACAAGATAAAATTTATTATGCTTGTGGAGAAACAATTGATAAGATCGATTTACTTCCTCAAACTGAAAAGTTAAAAGAAAAAGATATCGAAATATTATATTTTACTGAATATGTAGATGAGTTTGCTATTCAAATGCTTATGGATTACGATGGTAAGAAGTTTGTTAATATTTCTTCAGAAAACTTGGATATTGATTCAAAAGAAGAAAAAGAAGAACTTGAAAAAGCGAATAAAGAATGTAGCGATATGTTCGATTTGATGAAAGGCGAAATAGATGTTAAGAAAGTAAGATTTACTAAGAAGTTAAAGAATCATCCAGTTTGCTTAACAACTGAAGGTAACGTTTCTGTTGAGATGGAGAAAGTAATTAATGCAATGCCTACAAACGAAACAGTAAAAGCAGAAAAAGTTCTTGAAATAAATGCAGAACATCCAATAGTAAATAAATTAAAGAAACTATATGAAACTGATAAAGAAGAATTAAAAAAATATACAAAAGTTTTGTATGCTGGTGCAAGACTTATAGAAGGACTTCCTGTTGATAATCCAACAGAAATAACAAATTTAATTTGTGATATAATTACTGAATAAGATTCTGTTTACAATACAGAATCTTTTTCTATGTAAAAATAAATGTAAACCAATGTAGAAAAATGTCGAATAATTGTCACAAAAACGTAAAATTGTAATATACTTTACTTATAAGAGGTGACAAGTATGAATAAATCAAAAAGAATGGCTGTTATATTTATGGGGATTTCTTTCATTTTCTTTTCATTGTCACTTTACATTATTTATGGGATAAATACTCGTATAAATGCTGGTAAAGATAAAGTAGAAATCAACAGTTTTGTTGGTGAATATGAAATATCTAATACCGATTTTAATAAATTTAAAGATAAAATGGATAGCATAGAAAAAGATTTAAGAAGCAAGATGATTACTCTTCTTATAAATGAAAAAGAATACAAGTACACTTTAGGTGATTTAGGAATTAGATTAAATCAAGATGAATTATTAGAAGAAATAAGTGAGTATCAAAATAGCTTAGACTATTGGACACTTTACAACAACTATAGTAAAAATAATTTTGAAAAAATAATATATGATTACGATTTCATAATAGATGAGGATGAACTTAGAAATACTCTTGCTGAAGCTAAAAAAGTAGTTGATGTTAAACCAGTTGCTGGTAAACTTTCAATGGGAAATGATAGAGTATTAAGATATATAAATGAAAAAGTAGGTTTTAGTCTTAATATAGATAATAATATTCAACTAATTAAAGATAATTTTAAGACAATGAATTATAATGCTAATTTAACATTAGTAGGAGATCCAGTTTATACAACAGATAAAATGAAAAATATGACTACAAAGATATCTAGTTTTACAACTACTTTTGATGATACTGTATCTAGAAAGTATAATTTAATTGCTGGAGCTAAATACATTGATGGAGTTATTTTAGCACCAGGAGAAGTATTCTCATTTTATAACCATGCTGGACCATTTAATAAAGAAGGTTATGCATATTATTTAGGAGTTATTGGAAATGGTGTTTGTCAAGTTGCATCTACACTATATAATGCACAACTACTTGCTGGGCTTGAAACTGTTTTAAGATATAATCATGGTATTAAATCTGTATATGTTCCTGGAGGATTAGATGCAACAGTTGCATCAACTAAAGGTGTTATAACTGATTATAAATTTAGAAATAATCTTAAATCATCTGTATATATTTCTGCATTTGTTGAAGGTGGAAAATTAACTGTTGAAATGTGGTCAAGCGATAATGCTCTTGAAGGTAAAACATATGAAACAGAATCAGTTAAATTAGGTTATGGAAGTTATAGAGCATTAAGACATGTATATAAAGATGGTAAAAAAATAGAAACACAAGATTTAGGAATTTCATATTATTTTAGTGAATAGAAAGGTGAGCAATCATCTTTTTTTATTTAAATCCTTCCTTAAGTTATTGTTATAAAAAAATAACTAATCAACTGGACTTATGCCAATTAATTAGCTACACGTTGCAATTAAATTGTATTAAAAATTTAAAAAATGTGTAAGTAAAAAAACAAAAAAAGAAATTTTGTGATATGCTATATATGTGATATAGATAGGAGATTAGTTATGAAGTTTTCTTTAATTAATGATAATTATGCTGATGTTATTAAACTTATAAAAGATTCTTTTAATATAGATAATGATTCTTTTAGTAAACTACTTTTTAATCAACGTTTCTTAACTTTGAGAATTGATAATAATCTTATTGGAACTCTTTTAATAAGTTTGGAAAATGATCCAATTAAATGCATTAAAGGATTTTACATTGATTATGTGTGCATAGATGAAAAATTTAGAAATAAAGGTTATGGAAAATTAATGCTTGAAGAAACAATTAAAATTGCAAAAGAAGAAAACATTGATTATATTAGACTAACATCTAGTAGCAAAAGAGTTTTTGCAAGAAAAATGTATAATTCTTTAGGAATGGTATCACTTGATACTGATATTTTTTATATTGATGTGAGGAAAAGATGAAAATATATAAATGTGATAAAAAAAGTGTTAAATGGTATAAAAAGATTAATTATATTGTTGTTTTTTTGATTATTGCTATTAGCATTCCAATCTTTATGCTAATATTTAATTTCTTTGACAATGGTAATAGTATTAATTCTGTAGTAAGACATTCAATCATTGTCACTATTTTAATATTGGTTGATTATATTTCAAGACAATTACTTGAAAATCGCGATAAAATATTTTTAGTAAAAAATAATAAAGTATCATATATTGGAATACACGATAGTCATGATGGAAAATTTCTTAGTGATAAAGAATATTATAAAATGATAAATGAATCAAAGCCTAGTGATATCTATATAAATATAGAGAAGTATTCTGGTATTGATAAAACTGACATACTAGAGGTTTTGCGCTTTAGAAAAAAATATAATGGCATTAAGATTATGATAAAAGTATCTAGTAAGGAGTGGAAAGCACGTAGTTTTTTCTCATCAGATATTTATCTTGTTGATAAAGAATATAATAAAAAAATATTTATACCAAAGGATTATGAAAAATATGATGAACTATGTGATATACTTTTGAAAAATATGGCCAAAATTGACAAATAATGTAAAATATGATATAATTTACGTACAAATTGGGGGAAAGAATATTTAATGAAAAATGAAAATGGAAACGATAGATCGATTAACAATATCCACCTGTCGTTAAAAAAAGATTATTCAAGATTAATATCTGAAGGAATAAAAAACAAGAATTTTAAAGCAGTTATGAAGAATGAAAATAGTGAAGCAAGAAATCTAGTAGCATCATCATGCATTCCTTTTGCAATATCATTTGGAGGAACAATTATTGGTGCTTTAACACTTGGTACAACTCTTGCAGTTTCACATTTTAATCCAAGTATTATGGAAAACAGTACATTTATCAGTGACATAGTAACTGCCTCAAATACAACTATTAAAAATATGGGACTTTTATCAATTACATCACTTTCGTTACCTGTATTAATGACTACATTAACAAAAAAATCAATTGTTAATAAAACTGAAAAATATAAAAATGGTAAGTATTACTCAAAGGATTCAATGAAAAAACTTGATGAGAAAGAAATAGCATTAAAATTTACTAATGATTTAATAGAAGGAAAAGATGATAAAACACTTCTCTTTGCTAAAGAATTTTTAACAAATGTTGACATTTCAAAAAACCAAAAAGGGTACAATAAGAAATTGTTTGAACATATGGCTTCATATAGAGAATCACTTAAAAGTGGAACTACTGTTAGAGAAGTTGCAAATCAATTTAAAAAAATGGATGAATTAAAGACTTTTATTAGAGAATCTAAAGTAAGTGAAGGTGCTTCTCTAGAATTCTTAGAAAGTGAATATATTAAAGAATTTGTAAAAGTTGAGAAAAATAAAAGAAATAGTAAAACTTATAGAAAGAGAAAATAAATATAGAAACTAGAAATAGTTTCTTTTTCTTTTGAAATTATGTTATAATCAATTTGATATAGGAGATGATAGGATGTTTGATACAAAGATTCTTACAGATAATGGCGTTAATTTAGAAAAAAGTTTAGAGTTGTTTGGAGATATTGCAACATACAACGATAATCTAGATGAATTTATTGATGGGGTAGAAAGTCGTCTTGGGGATTTAGATAAATATAAAAAAAATGCTGATATGGCAAATTATGCAATAATAGTGCATTCTATAAAAAGTGATGCTAAATATTTTGGATTTGAACATTTAGCTGAATTATCTTTAAACCATGAATTAAAAAGTAAGGAAAATGACTTGAATTACGTTTATGCTAATTACGATGAATTAATTAATGAAATAAATAGAATTATTGCACTTGTTAAAGAGTATATGGGATGGGATTATGAAAAAAAGGAAAGAGATAGAACAGAAGAACTTGTCCCTAATAGTGCTATTTTAGTTGTAGATGATTCTAATGTTATATCTAATTTTATAACTAAAATATTTAACAATTCATATAATGTTATAGTAGCAAAGGATGGTCAAGAAGCAATTGATAAACTTTCTAATATGACTCAAGAAATTGCTGCGATGTTACTTGATCTTAATATGCCTAATGTTGATGGATATGAAGTTTTAAAGTTTATGAAAACTAATGACATCTTTAAATATATAAATGTCGCAATAATAACGGGTACAGAATCTAATAAAGTTCTAGAACTTACAAAAGATTATCCTATTAAAGCAATTTTAGAAAAGCCATTTAATGAATCAAATATTAGAAAAGTAGTAGAAATGGTTGTAAAAAAATAAAATGACATTTGTGTATAATCACAAATGTTTTTCTTAGGAGATATATATGTTAAATAATAAAATAGCTTTTAAGGTGTCAGTTGTTACAATATTAATAAATATGCTTCTTTCAATTATTAAACTAATTGCAGGTATTATATCTAATAGTGATGCCATGATATCTGATGGTATTCATACTATTTCTGATGTTTTTACTACTATCATTGCAATTATTGGTATTGCTGTATCAAATAAAAATGAGGATGATTCACATAGATATGGACATGAAAGACTAGAGTGTATTGCTTCTTTAATTCTTTCTTTTTCACTATTTTTAACAGGTATAGGAATAGGTTACAGTGGAATTATAGCAATTATTAATAAAGAATATGTAGATACTGTTTCTCCTGGAATTTTTGCTTTAATTGTAGCAATTATTTCAATAGTTGTTAAAGAACTTATGTATCAATATACTATTAAAGCCGCTAAAAAAATCAATTCAGATGCTTTAAAAGCTGATGCTTGGCATCATAGAACTGATTCTATTTCTTCAGTTGGAGCGTTGATAGGAATTATTTTATCACGTATGGGATACAAGTATTTTGATCCACTTGCAAGTGTATTTATTTCCATTTTCATATGTAAAGTTGCTGTTGAAATATTTATGGATGCTACAGATAAATTAGTTGATAAGTCTTGTGATATAGAGAAAGTAAATGCAATTAAAAAGGTAGTTTTACATGAAAAAGGTGTTTTAGGTATAGACGATATAAAAACAAGAATGTTTGGAAATAAGGTATATGTAGATATTGAGATTTCTTTAGATGGAAATAAAACTCTCTTTGAAACACACAGTGTAGCAGAAAGAGTTCATGACAAAGTAGAAAAAAAATTCCCTGAAGTTAAACATTGCATGGTTCATGTTAACCCATATTTGGATGTGTTAAAAAAATGAAAAAAATATTAGGATTTTTGCTTTTATTTTTACTTATTGGATGTTCTATAAATAAAAAAGAACCTGTAAATAACGAAACATATCATAGTAAAGATATGAAAGCAATAGAAGATAAAGTAGAAAAAATTATGGATGATATGACTATTGAAGAAAAGATAGGTCAAATGATTTTTGCGTTTTATAATAAAGATGTAGTAGATGATGAATTAAAAGATATTATAACAAATACTAAAATTGGTGGTTTTGTTCTATTTGCTAAAAATTTTTCTACGTATGAAAAAACACTTAGTTTTATAAAAGAGGTTAAGAAATATAATTCCATTCCACTGTTTATTTCCATCGATCAGGAAGGTGGAAAAATACAGAGACTAAATGAACTTAGAGATGTATCTGTCTCAGATATTCCTTATATGTATGATTTAGGAAGTATGAATGATAAAGAATTATCTTATAATGTCGGTAAAGTTATTGCTGAAGAACTACGTGTTTTTGGTATTAATATGGATTTTGCACCTGTTCTTGATATTTACTCGAATAGTTTAAATACTGTTATTGGCAAAAGAGCATTTGGAAGTGATTATAAAACAGTAACAGATAATGCCCTTTCTCTTGCTAAGGGATTAGAAGATAATGGAATAATACCTGTTTATAAACATTTTCCAGGACATGGTGATACTATTATTGATTCACATGAAGATTTACCAATTATTACAAAATCACGTGAGGAATTATTAAATTTTGAATTAATACCATTTAAGAGGGCAATAGAAAGTGGAGCAAATATTATAATGGTTGGGCATCTTGCTGTACCATCAATTACAAAAGATAATACCCCAGCTTCTTTATCAAAGAAATTAATAAGTGATTTCTTAAAAGATGAACTTGGCTATCGTGGACTTGTTATAACAGATGCTTTGAACATGAAAGCATTAACAAATTATTACAGTGAGGATGAATTATGTCCTATTGCAGTTAAGGCAGGAGTTGATTTACTTCTTATGCCACCATCTCCTAAAGTTTGTTTAACATCAGTTATTAATGAAATACAAAAAGGAAATATATCTATTGATAGAATTAATGAGTCTGTAAGAAAAATACTTAAACTTAAGTATCTAAAAATAGATGAAAACTATAATAATTATTTACCAAAAGAATTCTTAAATAGTAATAGTCATAAAAAAATATTGAATGGAGTAAAACAATGAAGAAAAAAGAAAATTATTTATTAGAAAAACTATCTGATTTTTATATTTTTATAATACTACTGATATTCCCAATTGCAGTAAACCAGACAGGATTTTTTCATATCTTAGAATTTAAATGGAGCCTATATTTTGTTATTACTATTTCTTACATTTTATTGTGCACACTTATATTTTTATATTTTCTAATTGTTAAAAAAATTAACTACTTTAAAAATAGAAAAATAAGTAAAGTAGAATGGTTAATGCTTTTACTCTTGGCAATAAATATTCTTTCATATCTATTATCACCATATAGAAAAAGCCATAATTTATTTTTAGGAGCAGGACGTGGAGAAGGACTTTTGATGAGTTCTTTATATATCATTTCATTTTTGTTTCTATCATTTTTTACTAAGTTTAAGAAAAGACACATAAATTATTTTTCAATATCATCGATTATTTTTAGTTTTATTGCTATTTTACAATATATTGGATTTAATCCATTTAATATTTATCAAAATGGAATAGGAACATTTAATACAAGTTTTATTGGAACAATTGGAAATGTTGACTTTGTATCTGCTTACTACACAATGTTTCTTTCAATTTCTTTTTCTTCTTTTGTCTTTTTAAAAGAAGAAAAATGGGAAAAAATTATTCACTTTTTATCATTTTTAATGGGATTTTTTGTCTTTGGTGTTATAAGTGTTAAAAGTGGTGTAGTAGCATTTGCTCTTTCTTTTGTTATATTAGTCCCATTCTTATTTTCAAATAATGAAAGATTATCAAGGACGATTTTATTATCAAGTTCTTTACTATTTGCTTATGCATTTAATATATTTTTAAATCCAGTTTATTATTATGGAAAAAATAGAATACTATTAGAATGGAATTTTAGTTTAAAATTTTTAATATTTATTATAATTATAGTTTTTATGGTTTTATTGTCTTTCTATGTAAAAGGAATAAAATTTGATTTATCTAAAAAGAAGAAACTTTTAAAAAAATATTATTTATTTTTAGTTTGTATGGTTGGTTTTGTAATAGTTTTTTTATTTCTTTTTGATTTAAAGAGTGGCTTTTTCCATGAGATTCATTGTTTGCTTCATGGTGATTTTAATGATAATTATGGTACATATAGAATTTTTTTGTGGAAAAGAACTTTAAATATGATTGAACGTCCATTATTTGGTATAGGTCCTGATGCTTTTGCAATTCCATTTATGCAGAGATATACATTGGATATTATTAAAATTGGACCATATTCAATAAATGATACAGCTGCCAATATTTATTTAACTATGCTTATAAATATTGGTATAGTAGGGCTAATGACTTATATTTTGTTTATTATTGAGCAAATAAAAGTTGGAATTAGAAAAATGAACAAATATAATTATGTCTTTTTAATAGCGATTATTTGCTATTCTATTCAAGCATTTTTTAATCTATCAGTAGTTTTAATAACTCCATTTATCTATTTGATTTTTGCACTAAGTTGTGTCTCTATTATTGACAAAAATAAAAGCGAGTTATAGAATAAAAATATATGATAATAAGGAGTAGGTTATGAAGTATTTTAAATCTTTGAGAAATAATATGACAGTTACTTTTTTAGCTGCATTCATATTTGTTATAGGGGTGGTTTTTGGTAATAATTTAAATAGAAGTTTAACTTTTATTGGTGACTTTTTCTTTGCAAGAGGTTCAAGTGAAAGTGCAACTAATGCTAATTATGCAACTGGAACTGACTATGCAACAGGAGCTAACTATATTTTTGCAACAGGAGCAAATTATGCAACTGGAACTAACTATGCAACAGGAGCTAATTACGCAACGGATGCTAATTATGGAGCTTTAGATTATGTAATGGATTTATTACATTTCTCGTTTGATTCAAATAATGTAATGCCATCTCAAAACTTAATCGTTAATTTAATCACTTATGGAGCTAATTTAAGTTATGGGGAAGTAACTCTTGTTTCTGAAAACTTAATGGATTATATTACTATGCCTATTGAAGAATTAACTACATATAATACTAAATATGTAACAATCCCATCAAGTGCTTTACCTGGTAAGTATATGCTATTAAATGTTTATTTATCAGGAGTAAATAGTGATGGTTCAACTTTCTATAAATTATTTAGAAATAGTAATATAAAGAGTATTTCCTATTATGATGAAGTGCTAATTGATTACGATGATAAAATAACTATTGGATCTCAAAAGAATAGTTCAGACTTTTTAGTTTCTAATTTTAAAATAGGTAGAGATAGTGTTGTTCAAGGTGAAAAACTTACACTTTTATATGATTCAAATCAACCTTTAACATCTTTGAATGTCTTATTTAAAAATACTAAAACTAACGAATACTATAATGTTAATGCAAGAGACTTAGATTACTCTCCATATATTAAGATTGGCTCTAATTTAGAAAAAGGTGAATACGAATTATATGGAATTCTTGCAGTAAGTGGTGATAATAGATATTTCGATAATAATATGTCACTTAAATTTAATGTAGAAAGTACAAATAATAAAAATGAGTATTATATTGTTAATAATTATTTAATTGGTGATAGTCTAGTTGAGAAATATGACAAATTAATTTTAGATGC
>AUXO010197723.1_pt1 | contig 10121 bp, 3 predicted proteins | sample 768731 | NCBI WGS metagenome assembly AUXO01 (sample SAMN02715735, study PRJNA202380) | gut metagenome | biome: sheep rumen | host: Ovis aries | place: New Zealand: Palmerston North | reverse complement strand
AGTGAAAAAATAGAAGAAAAAATTCAAAGATATACAGAAAATAATTCTTTTTATTCAGATAATATGTTAAAAAAATTATATGAAATTAGAAAAGATAAATTTTCCCAAGATGATATTAAATATATTAAATTTACTAAATTAACTCATACTTGGGACGGCCGATTTGATTATAGTTACGGTGATAAGTATGCAATATTAGATGTATTATTTAAAGGTTCTTTAGCAAGTGAAGTTGAATTAGTTTATAAGAATGATATTAAAGCATTAAAACAAACCAATAAAATAGATAAAGTTGATTATAATAAAAGAAAAGCTGAAATTGATCAAGAAAAAAAATATTATTTAGAATATTTAGATAAAATATTTCCTCTTAGAGTCTCAGACGCTCAATATAATCGTGCATTAGAAAGTAAAATTGATTCAGAAGTTAATAATATATTAAATGATGGTAGTTACGCTTTAGAGATAGACACACTAATATTACCATTTGGCTATTCTGATATTAACAAATCTGTTTCTTGTATTTTAAATAATTTTCCTTTTGTTAGACTTCTTGGAAATACTAGACTTAAACCTAGTGAGTATTTAGTTTTTTATAGAACTGATAAATCTGGTAATAAACATCATTTTATTAAAGTTGATTCAAATAATAACATTATAGAGAAAAATGGAGAAAATCCAGTTCAATATTTTGAAAAATGGGATGAAAAGTTAGATTCTCAAATAGTAGTATTTGCAGTTAAGAAAAAACATAAAAATTTTGGATATCATTTCATGGATATTAAAGTATATCCAGATAATGATTTAAATTTCAAAGAATCTCTTGCTCAAGCTTTAAAATATAAACAAGATTTCTTTATATATCGTGGTAGATCTTTTAATTATTCACAAGAAGAAGATAGTATAAAAATATTATACAATAATAATTACATTGCTAATGCTTTTATTGATAATGATGAATTGATTATTGAAAGTAAGCCTTCCAATGAAAAAACAATCAATGCATTATCTCCTTCTCAAACGCCAATTATCAAAAACAGTGTATTAGTTAATATAGAAGATTTTATAGATGTTGAAAATAATGAAGATGAATTAGAATCAAATATTTTCAATGGCGAATCAGCTATAGCAAATGCATAACAAAAAGCCTTGCTGTTAAGCAAGGCTTTTTGTTTGTATTTTTATTTCATTTTCTTCTTTTCAACATATCTCTTGATTTTTTGTGTAGTTGTTTTTTCCATAGGTTCATCTGTTATTTCAATCTTTTTAACATGTTTGAAAGTAGGTAAATCTTTGTTTATTTTCTTAATTGCATCAAATATAATATCCTGGTAATCATCTTTTTCTTTATCTGGAAATACTCTTTTCATCTCATCAGGGTCATATACTATTTTTGCTGCTAATAAAGTATCAGTTTCAGAATCATCCCTAGAATAAACCATTGATTCTTTAATATAAGATAATCTGTTGATTAATGTTTCTATTTCTTCTGGATATACATTTTTTCCATTTTTTAGAACAATAATGTCATTCTTCCTTCCTGTTAGCCATAACCAGCCACCATTATCTATATATCCATAATCTCCGGTTCTAAACCATCCGTCTATAAAAGCTTCTTCTGTTTTAGCTTCATCATTATAGTATCCTAAAAATACATTTGGTCCTTTTGCTAAAACTTCTCCTACTCCATCTTTATCTGGCTCATATATCTTAAGTTCAATAGCCTCTAAAGGAAGTCCTGCTGATCCTGGATTATGTCTTGACTCTGTTTCAGCTGTTAAAACTGGAGATGTTTCGGTTAAACCATATCCTTGAATAGAAATAATACCAAAGTTGTCATATCCAATAGTTGTTTCTTTATCTAGTTTAGCACCTCCATAAAGAACCATTCTAAGTTTTCCACCCATCTGGTCAATTACTTGTTTAAAGAATTTTCTTCTTAAGTCAATATGGCATTTTCTTAATCCATTTGATATTTTGATCATTGTATTTACTAATTTTGTTTTTCCTTGTGCATCAATTCCTTTTAGGATTTTTTTATACATTGTCTCTAATAATAATGGAACTGCAACAAATACAGATATTTCATATTCTTTTAAATTATCTGCAATATGTCTTAATCCGTCACAAAAAGCAACAGTCGCTCCGCTATAAAATCCATACATAATTGTAATTGAGCTTTCAAAAGTGTGGTGTATTGGAAGTATTGATAATACAGTATCTGTTGGCAGCATTTTAAAATATGGTTGATAACCCCAAATGTTACCTAAAATATTTCCTTGTGAAAGCATTACAATTTTTGATTGACTAGTAGTTCCTGAAGTAAATAACATTATTGACATTTCGTTTCTATCTATCTTTACTTTGTCATATAAGTCATTACCATCTTCAACTAGCTTTTTACCTTCTTCAATTAAATCGCTTAATTTTTCTACTTCTTTATCATCAACATCATCCATGCAAATTAGATGTTTTACATTATTATCTTTACTTTTCTTAATGTTTTTGAATACATCTAGGTATTTTTTTTCAAAAACTACAACATCAATCTCTGCTCTTGTTGTTATTGATTCAATTTCCTTATCTGGCAAAAGCTTATCCATTGGAGCTGCTATCATTCCACCAGATAATGTTGCAAAGTAAGGAACTACCCATTCATATCTGTTAGAGCCAATTATTGCTATTCTCTTTCCTTTCCAACCTTTTTTCAAAAAAGCTGTAGCTAAAGCTCTTACATCTTCGACAACCACCTCATATGTTTTCTCAATAATTGGAGAATTCTTATCTTCCCTATTTTCTCTATATTTATAAGCTATGTTGTCACTAAATTTTTCGATTACCCAATCCATTAATTTTCTATAATCTTCTATTTCTGGATATATCTCAATGTTTGGTTTATTCATCTCTTTCCTTCCTTTTCTTAATTTGCCTTATTTTATTATAAAAATTTGGATTTTTCAATTTTTGTCCAATTGTTCATTTTTTTTACTATTCGGTGACACATTTGTCTTATATCCCCTATTTTATAGAATAATCTGATTTTATTATGTTATGATTAATATGATATTATAGGTTATTTGTAACCCTTAATTGTGCAAAAGATAAAAAGTAGTATATTAAAACAATTACACTTATTAAAAGTATTGATTTTGTGAGGTATTCTTGTGAAAAAAAATTTGTATGGACTTTCCTATCCGCAAAAGAATATTTTAATGAGAGAACAATTTTATTCAAATACTCCGATTAATAATATTTCATATGCCTTTTATATACAGGACAATTTAGACATTGAAATATGCCAAAAAGTATTGAATAAAATTGTTAAAGTTAATGAGGGTTTTAGGATTCAACTTGAAACCAATAAAGAAGGAACATTTCAATATATTGTGCCTTTTAAAGCTGAGACTTTTAAAGTAGTTAAATTAAAGAACCTTTCTATAAATGACTTGAAACCTATAATGGAAAAAGAAGCTCAAATACCATTTATACTAGAAAATCAAGAATTGTATAAGATAATTATTTATAAGATTGAAAATAATGAAACAATTATTTTCTTTAAAATGCATCATTTAATTTCTGATGCCTGGACCACAAAGATTGTTTATGAAGAATTCAATGCCTTATATCTTAAATACTCTAAGATTTCTAGAAACAAAAAAGAAAATGAATTATTAGACAATAACATTGAAATGGTTAATTTGATGCTTTCTAATGATGCTAAATATATAAAACAATACTCTTTTCTTAACTATTTAGAAACAGAAAAAAATTATCTCGAAAGTAAATCTTACGAGCTAGATCATAAATTCTGGACAAATTATGTAGAAGATATTCCAGAAGCAATTCCCTTCAAAGAAACTGCAACTAAAAAGACCATTGAGGCCAGAAGGTTTGAAGAGAAACTAAAGATTTCAAAAGACATAGACAAATTTTGCAAAGAGCAAGGAATTTCACCATATCATTTCTTTCTTGCAGTATTTGCAATTTATTTTTATAAAACTCAGTCAAAATATGACTTTACAATTGGTACCCCACTTCTAAACAGAAAAAATCGAACTGAGAAATATATGTTAGGTATGATGGTTTCCACTATTCCGTTAAAGATTCATGTGGAAGAAAGCTCTACCTTTATTGATTTTGCAAAACAGATTTCAAGAAATATTTTTAATATAATGAGGCATGAAAGATTTCCTTATGAAAAAATCTTGAGTCTCGCACATCAATCAAACAATGATACTTCAAATTTGTTTGATATAATAATATCTTTTCAAAACATTAAGTCTTCTGAAAAACTTCCTTATAAAGTAGAAAACTTGTGGAATTTTTCAGCGAGCCAACAAACAAGTTTTGAATTACATATCTCTGACTATAATGATGAAGGTTATTATAGTCTTCATTTAGATTACAACAAAAATTATTGTGATGAAGATGAAATTAAATATGTTTATAAAAGATTAATTAATATTTCAAAGGAAGTAATAGAAAATAGTTCTATTCTTCTTAAGGATGTTTCATTATTAGATAAAGAAGAAAAAACTCTAGTCGTTAACAAATTTAATAAAGTTGACACTTTTTCTCCAAATAAAACTTTATATGAACATTTCTTAGAAAGTGTAAATAAATATCCTAATAGAATTGCATTAAAATATGAAGGAGAAAATTTAACATATAAAGAATTAGAAAATCGTGTAAACATTATGGCAAACTGCCTAATAAAGAAAGGCATTAAAGCTAACATGCCCGTTAGCTTATTAATTGAGAGAAGTTTGGATATGGTAATTGCTATGCTTGCAGTTCTCCGAATAGGTGCATATTATGTGACAATTGATCCAGCATGGCCTGCAGACAGGGTTACATATATTGCTGAAAACTGTAAGAGCAAATTAATTATTACACATCGAAAATATATTGAATTTTATTCATATATGTCTTTTCTATGTGTCGAAGATATAGATTATAGTGAAAAAATTGACACTAAGAAACTGAACTCAATTTTAAAGATGAAGTCAAAAATGAACGACTATATTTATGCTATTTATACATCTGGTTCAACAGGTAAACCAAAAGGTACTATGATGACCAATGTTAATATTGAGAACCTTCTAAACTCTACCTATAAGCTTTTTAATCAAAATGAAAAAGATATTTGGACACTATTTCATACATATACATTTGATTTTTCGCAATGGGAAACTTATGGATGTTTAACTACAGGTGGCACATTAGTAATAGTTCCAAAAAACACGACACTTAATCCTCAAAGTTTTTTAGAGCTTTTATCTAGAGAAAAAGTTACTATTTTGAATCAAACCCCAGCTTACTTTTATAAAGTAATTGAACAAGATTCATTGTCTGAAAATACTCTTAAAGATATAAGGTTGGTTATTCTCGGTGGAGAAGCTGTATATGCTAAGCCTATTAAATCTTTCAAAGAAAAATATCCAAACACTATATTATACAATGGATATGGACCTACAGAAACTACAATTTTTGCCGTTATGTGCGAAATTACTAAAGAAGACATTGAAAAAAATAATATTTATATAGGATATCCTCTTTTAAACTATACTCTAACAATAACTAATAAAAACTTGGAACCTTTGGGAATTGGCCTTGAAGGTGAAATATGTATTCAAAGCAAAAGTGTATGTAGTGGCTACTTTAATAATAAAGAAATGACAGATTCAAAGTTTATTCCAAATTTTAATGGATCCTCACAAACTTTATATAAAACTGGTGATGTCGGATATTGGGATAAAGATGGGCGAATAAAATATATTGGTAGAAATGACAACCAAGTAAAAATAAGAGGCTTTAGAGTTGAACTAGAAGAAATTGAAAAGCAATTACTAAATTGTCCTGATGTAACTAAAGCGGTTGTTTACCCTGTTGAAAATAATAACTTAACTAAGTCTTTAGTAGCTTTCATAGAAACAAAACGACCAAATTATACTCAAGAAGTTCTATCACTAATTAAAAAGAATCTTACTTATTATATGATTCCAATAATATATCAATTAGAAGAATTTCCATTAAACTTTAATGGAAAAGTAGATCGAAAAAGACTATTTGATTATATGGAAATTGAAAAAGAAAAATTTGAAGAGCCAAAAACGCTTCTGGAAAAAGAGATTGCTAAATATATTTGTAAAATCAAAAACTTAAAAGAAGTTTCTACTAATGCTGAATTTGCAGATGACTTAGGTATGGATTCTTTAGATATTATGCAATTAGCGACAGACCTTATAAATTATAATGTCACTATTCAGAGAATTAATAATAATTCCTCAATAAAAAAACTGTCAAAAGCTATTGTTTCTCACTCGCAGGATCCTAGCTTCTTTGAGGAATTTTATAACATTGATATTCCGAATATACCTGTAAAATATAATTTATCAAATATATTTATTACTGGAGGAACGGGTTTCTTAGGTTCTCATATATTTAAACAATTTTTAACTAATCCAAAAGTTAAAAATATATATTTCCTTATAAGATCATCAGCTAATACTAGTTCTAAAAATAGATTTGATAAAATTATAAAATACTATTTTGGTGACCTTAAAAGTTTCGACATTAATAAATATTTAGATAAAATTCATCTTATTGAAGGTAATTTTGAAGAGGCATTTTTAGGCTTAAGTAATTCAGAATATCATAATCTATGTGAAAATATAACAACCATTATACACTCTGGAGCAAATGTAAGTCATTTCGGAAATTTCGATACATTCTATAAAACAAATGTTATTGGAACAGATAATATAATAAAACTAGCTTATGATTCAGGAGCAGCTTTGGCTCATATATCAACTATATCTGTTGGAGGTTTTTCTAAGATTTCAAATTTAAGCATTCTAGATGAAAACAGTATAAATGTAAATCAATATTTCGATAATCAAGTATATATGATTACTAAGTATGAAGCTGAGTGTAAAGTTCTAGATGCAGCATCTAAAGGACAGATCAAAGCAAAAATATTTAGATTAGGAAATATAATGCCAAGACTTAAAGATGGAAGATTCCAAATAAACTTTGATAAAAATGCATTTGTAATGAGATTAAAGTCTTCTTTGAATAGTCGCGCTTGTCCTATTAACTTAAAAAATTACAAAGTAGATTTATCTCCGGTAGACATGTGTGCTAAAGCAATAAATAAATTGATGCTTTCTAAAGCTAAACAAACCATATTCCATATAGTTAATGATAATAAAGTCGAAATCTCTAAATTATTAAAAGGAAAAAAAATTAAATATGTAGATACGCAAACTGCAATTGACATTATAAAAAAAGATAAAAATCCTTATAATGCTATTTTCATAAATGACTTAATATCTTCAGAATATATAGAAACACCTGTCAATTCGAAAAGAACCATAAACATTCTTCACAAAAGAATGTTTTATTGGAACAAAATTAATAAAAAATATATTGATAATCTTATCAATATTGTTGAAAAATAGAGGTTTGAATGAAAAATTTTAGAATCAAAGTTTATTCAAAAATAATTATAATTGAAATCTTTCTTGCCATAGTAATGAACTTGGTTGTTCCTATTTTGGCAAATTATCCTCCTCATTCAGAGGAGACAGCATTCCAATCACAAGTTTTGGAACTGAGTCATGTTGGTCAATACATTCTCCTAACATCAATGGCCGTAGTATTGCAATTAATTATGTGTCAATTTATATTTAAAAACTGTTTTAAATATGTAAAGAAATTTCCTGATGTTTCAGATGAGGAAGTAGTAAAGGTTAGATTTGAAACCTATAAAGTAAATAGAAGATTACTTGTTACCATTTTGATAATTCTTATTTCTATGCTACTAGTTCTAGTTAGTATGGTTTCAATGAGTACATGGTTATTAACAAAGTTTGCATTGATTTATTTCTCCCTATTCTTTTCTGGTTGGATAATGCAAACAACACTTATAAAGTCAGATTTGAAAGACATTTTGAAATCAACATATGAAATATATCCTGCTGTAACTTTACCGAAAAAACAAGAAAAATTCTATTATACATTATTAAAAGATACCTTACCCCTATTCTTGGTTATTTTGATATTAATGTCTTTACTAGGTTATTCATTAGTTCAAAATCAAATTGGTGAAAATAAGTATTCCTATTATAAACAAGAGATGACAAAACTTAATTTATCCAAAATTCCTAGAACTCAAATAGTTCAAGAGCTTAAAAAGGTTAATTTAAGTAATGAGAAAGACTACTATTTTTTAATTACAGATGATGATCAAGTCTTTTCTTCAGATAATGGATATGTAACAGATTTTTTCCTAGCATATGCCAACAACTTCTTAGAAAAGAATAATGGCAAAGTATATGAATACTTTGGAGTAGAAGAACAAGCTTATTGTGAAAGGATTTATTTAGAAAATGGCCAAGAAGCATTAATAGGTTTTAAATATGGTACAGGAAGTTTTTCTACGATATTAAAATTTGCTTTAGCCTCAATTATAGCTTTTGCAATCTATGTAGTAATAATGCTTGTATGGTCAAAAAACACGGGTAAAAATATTTCAGAAGTTGCAACTAATCTTTCAAATATAGCTAAAGCTCAAAACCTTGATTTCAATACAGCCTTACCAGTTTATTCAAATGATGAAATTGGTCTACTTTCAAAATCATACAATGAAATACAAGAAAAAACAAAACGAGATATTAATGAAATAAATAATAATAAAGATCGATTGATGGAAAGAGAACGTTTGGCTACATTAGGTCAAATGATTGGAGGAGTTGCACATAATATGAAAACTCCTATCATGAGTATTGCTGGTGCTACAGATGGCTTAGAGGATTTAATATCTGAATATAGAAAATCAATTGAAGATAATGAAGTAACTATAGAAGATCATCATGAAATTGCACAAGAAATGGAGACCTGGGTTAAGAAGATTAGATCTTACAATTCATATATGTCTGATATTATAACAACAGTTAAAGGTCAAGCTGTTAATTTAAACGAACAAGATGACTCACAAGTATTTACATTAAAAGAATTACTTACTAGAATTCAAATATTAATGAGACATGAATTAAAAGTAAATCATATAGATTTTCAAATTAATAATAAAGAACCTGAAATGACAAAAGTTCAAGGAAATATAAATAGTCTTGTTCAAGTTATAAATAACTTGATTTCTAATGCTATTCAAAGTTATCCTGTAATCAAAGGTAATTCTCTGGATGCAACAAAAGAGGTAGATACTTCTACAAGACCTATCTACTTGAATATAGAAAAGAAAAATGATAATATCATAATATCAGTACAGGACAAAGGATGTGGCATTCCTGAAGAAGTTCAAAAGAAGCTCTTTAAAGAAATGACAACAACCAAAGGTCACAATGGAAGCGGTCTAGGTTTGTTTATGTCTTATTCTACAATAAAAGGTCATTTCCGAGGTGAATTGAGTTTTGAATCTTCAGAAGGTAATGGAACAACATTTTATATAAAATTACCCCAAGATTAATTTTATTCTATAGGAAGGTGATTATGCGTAAATATCAACATGAAGCAGTCCAATGTGATTATAAAATAATGGCTGTGGATGACGACTATGGAATCTTAGATAGTTTAAAAATTGTTTTAGGAAGAAATGGTTTAAGATTAGATACATTCCAAAATCCTCTTGAAGCAATAGAAAGACTAAAAGTAGAACATTATGATTTACTACTATTAGATTTCATAATGGATGAAATGAATGGAAATCAAGTCGTTTCAAATATAAGAACATTTGATAAAAACCTATATATTTTATTATTAACTGGTCATAAAGATTTAGCTCCCCCACTTCAAACCCTTAAAGAATTAGATATTCAAGGGTATTGTGAAAAGAGCGATAATTTAAATCAACTTGTTCTACTAGTTGAGTCTGCTTTAAAATCAGTTGATCAAATGCGTATTATTAGTCAAATAAATGAAGAATTATCTGAAAAGAATGAAGAATTAGAACAAGCATACTTTGATACAATCAAAATTTTGAGGCAAACTGTTGAGGCAAAAGATCCTTATACTAGAGGTCACTCTGATAGAGTTAGCGCTTTTTCTGTTTTACTAGGAAAGCAGCTCGGATTAGGCGAAAATGATTTAGAAACTCTACG
>AUXO016167337.1_pt1 | contig 10122 bp, 9 predicted proteins | sample 768731 | NCBI WGS metagenome assembly AUXO01 (sample SAMN02715735, study PRJNA202380) | gut metagenome | biome: sheep rumen | host: Ovis aries | place: New Zealand: Palmerston North | reverse complement strand
CTGGCGAACTGGGCGTATCGAAGTTCTGCAGGCAGGCTATGATCATCCGTACGGCATGGCTGTATTCGACCTTCGGTAACAACTTCGTGAAGACCATGATACGTTTAGGTAGAGAGAAAACGGAACTGGGTGTTATCTTTGACCAGATAGGCACACCGACCTATGCACGTGATTTGGCCCGTGTCATCTTCACCGCCATAGAGCAGGGCGTAAAGCCTGGTGTCTATCATTTCTCCAACGAGGGAGTTATCTCATGGTATGACTTTACAAAGGCCATCCATCGTCTGGCAGGCATCTCCACCTGTCAGGTGCGTCCGTTGCACACCAGCGAATACCCCACGCCAGCCAACCGTCCGCATTACTCGGTACTTGACAAGACCAAGCTGAAGCAGACCTATGACATAGAGGTGCCGTACTGGGAAGAGAGCCTCGCAGAGTGTGTAAAGAAACTATGCTCCCTAAGTTCTTTGTGAGCCAAGCGACAAAGCCGAGCGAGGAAACCATAGGGGTCTGAACAAGCGCAGTTCCCCAAGTACAAATAATTAACAGGTCTGATAACCGCTTGTTCAGACCCCATACCCCAAGCTTAGGAGGCTCAGAATGAATCAAGAGATAGAAAGAAGAAGAACCTTTGCAATTATTTCGCACCCTGACGCTGGTAAGACCACGCTGACCGAGAAGTTCCTGCTTTTCGGCGGACAGATACAGGTGGCCGGTGCAGTAAAGAACAACAAAATTAAAAAGACGGCTACCAGCGACTGGATGGATATAGAGAAACAACGTGGTATCTCGGTCAGCACTTCCGTGATGGAGTTCGACTACACCCCCGACGGTTCGGACATTGAATATAAGGTGAACATCCTCGACACCCCCGGCCACCAGGATTTTGCCGAAGACACCTACCGTACGCTGACGGCTGTTGATTCTGCCATCATTGTAGTCGATGGTGCCAAGGGTGTGGAGACACAAACCCGTAAGCTCATGTCTGTTTGCCGCATGAGAAATACTCCCGTCATCATCTTTATTAATAAGATGGATCGTGAAGGTCGTGACCCGTTTGACCTTTTGGACGAGTTGGAGCAGGAACTGGAAATTAAGGTACGTCCCCTCAGCTGGCCTATCAACCAAGGTGCCAAATTTAAGGGGGTCTATAATATTTATGAACAAAAGCTCGATCTCTTCACGCCTGATAAACAGCGCGTGACCGAAAAGGTCAGCGTAGATATTGCTTCGGCAGACCTTGATGTCCGAATTGGTGAGCAGGATGCTGCCAAACTCCGTGAAGATCTGGAACTTGTTGATGGCGTATATCCTGAATTTGATGTCGAAACTTACCGTTCGGCAGAAGTCGCACCCGTGTTTTTCGGCTCCGCGCTCAACAACTTTGGCGTACAGGAACTGTTGAACTGTTTTGTGCAGATAGCTCCAAGTCCGAAACCCACCAAGGCGGAGGAACGCATGGTGGACCCTGTGGAGCAGAAATTTACCGGCTTCATCTTCAAGATTACTGCTAACATAGACCCCAATCACCGCTCATGTATTGCCTTCTGCAAGGTCTGCTCAGGAAAGTTCCAGCGCAACCAACCCTATCTGCATGTGCGTCAGGGAAAGATGTTACGCTTCTCTTCTCCCACGCAGTTCATGGCTCAGCGCAAGTCAACGATTGACGAGGCATGGCCTGGTGATATCGTCGGGTTACCAGATACGGGAGGCCTGTTCAAGATTGGTGATACGCTGACAGAAGGTGAGCAGTTGCATTTCCGTGGGCTGCCCTCGTTCTCGCCTGAGCTGTTCAAATATATTGAGAATGATGACCCGATGAAGTCCAAACAATTGCAGAAGGGAATCGACCAGTTGATGGATGAGGGTGTTGCCCAGTTGTTCGTCAATCAGTTTAATAACCGGAAAATTATCGGCACCGTAGGTCAGCTGCAGTTTGAGGTTATTCAGTACCGTCTGGAGAATGAGTATAATGCCAAGTGCCGTTGGGAACCTGTCCACCTATATAAAGCCTGCTGGATAGAAAGTGACGACGACAAGGAACTGGAGAACTTCAAAAAACGCAAGTACCAGTATATGGCAAAAGACAAGGATGGACGTGATGTCTTCTTGGCTGATTCTGGCTATATGCTCCAAATGGCTCAGCAGGACTTCGAAAACATCAAGTTCCATTTCACCAGCGAGTTTTAATATTTAAAGTAAAAACGATTAATTTATAAAAATCTGAGGTGACACGCGAAGAAGATATCAAGAAAGCTGTGGAAGTATTAAAAAAGGGTGGGGTGATACTCTATCCGACTGACACGGTGTGGGGCATTGGTTGTGATGCTACCAATGAGGAAGCTGTGAAAAGGGTTTACCAAATAAAAAAACGTGAGGATTCGAAAGCATTGATATGCCTGGTGGATTCAGATGCGCGACTGCAACGATATGTGAGACAAGTGCCCGACGTGGCATGGCAACTCATTGACAGTCTGAGTGAGGGCAACGTGAAACCCACCACGCTGATTCTGGACGGGGCGGTGAACCTGGCTCCGAACCTCATTGCCGAGGACGGAAGTATTGCCCTGCGCATTACACAGGAACCCTTCTCAAAAGAACTATGCTATAGATTTCAGAAAGCCTTGGTATCAACCAGCGCTAATATCAGTGGTCAGCCAGCTGCGCAAAACTACTGCGATATTGTGCCTGAACTGTTGGGTGCCGTTGACTATGTCTGCTGGAGCCGGCGACAAGAGCACAAACCGCACCAGCCAAGCAGCATCATCAGACTGAAGGCTGATGGAGAGGTAAGCATCATTCGCAAATAGGTATTTATAATCAAGTAATGAGAGATACACGAGTCCTGACACGACCTGCATGGCTTGAAAAGCTACACGTTTGGCGCTGTGAACATATTAGCGACAAGCTGTTTATCATTATTCTGGCATTGTTGGTTGGTTTCTTTGCCGCAGTGGCTGCATTCGTCCTACACTCTCTTATTAACCAGATTTCAGCTTTGCTGACTGGGCAGGTAGATAGTACAGGTGCAAACTGGCTCTATCTGGTGTTGCCAGTTATCGGCATTTATCTCACGTCGCTCTTCGTACGTTACATTGTCAGAGATGATATCTCACACGGCATTACGCGGATTCTTTATGCCATATCAGCGAAGCGAAGCCGCTTGAAACCTCATAATACTTGGTCGTCGGTAGTGGCATCGGCTATAACGATTGCCTTTGGTGGCTCGGTGGGTGCTGAGGCTCCTATTGTGCTGACAGGCAGTGCTATAGGCTCAAATATCGGACAATTGTTGCGACTTGACAGCCGTACACTAATGCTGCTGATGGGTTGTGGCGCGGCAGGTGCTATTGCAGGAATCTTCAAAGCACCAATAGCAGGTTTGGTCTTTACGTTGGAAGTCTTAATGATAGACTTGACGATGGCATCGCTCCTACCTATTCTGGTGTCGTGTGTGACAGCAACCTGTTTTACCTATATATTTAGTGGCGACACCACCTTATTTTCCTTTCATATTGACTCCGACTGGACGGTGGAGCGTGTTCCGGCTACGGTGCTGCTGGGCGTATTTTGTGGGTTGGTGAGTCTGTATTTTATTCGTATGATGACGGCCACAGAGGGTATGTTTGCGCATTTCAAGGACAGACCCTATCTGCGTTTGCTCATTGGAGGTTCCATGCTGAGTCTGCTGATTTTCCTTTTTCCCAGTCTGTATGGTGAGGGGTACCAGTCAATCAGTCTGCTGCTGAATGGCAGGACGGAGGCTGACTGGAACCAGATATTAGATGGCTCACTTTTCTATGGACATAGTGAACTGCTGTTGGCCTATCTGGCTTTTGTATTGTTTACAAAGGTGTATGCCACTTCGGCCACAAATGGTGCCGGTGGCGTTGGCGGAACTTTTGCACCAAGTTTGTTTATCGGTTGTTTTGCCGGTTTTCTTTTTGCCCGCCTATGGAATGAAAACAGCATAGGAGTCTATATACCAGAGAAGAACTTTGCCCTATTGGGCATGGCTGGTGTTATGTCGGGAGTGATGCATGCTCCGCTGACAGGCATCTTTCTGATAGCAGAAATAACAAGTGGCTATAACCTCTTCATGCCGTTGATGATTACCTCGGTTTGTGCTTATTTGACCATTATTATTTTTGAGCCACATAGTATTTATGGTATGAGATTGGCTAAACAGGGAAAACTGATCACCCACCATACAGACCATGCTGTCTTGACTTTGATGAGTCTTGACTCAGTCATAGACCGTGACTATATGGCTGTAAACCCTGACATGGAACTGGGAGATATTGTACACAAGATTTCTCAGAGTCATAACAGTCAGTTGCCAGTTCTTGATGAGGCAGGTGTGCTGTTGGGCGAAATTGACATCAGCCGAATCAGAAATGTCGTGTTCCGTATTGAACTTTACCATCATTTTAGGGCTTCGCAACTCATGACGCAACCGGCCGAAACGCTTAACGATACTCAGTCAATGGCTGAAGTCATGAAAGCCTTTGATTCTACAGGTGCAGGATGGCTGCCTGTGCTGGATGCTGAACGGCATCTGAAAGGATATATTTCCCGTCAGCGAATCTACGGAATGTATCGCAAGATGGTTGCAGACATGAGTCAGGAGTGACAACTATTTGACCATTTTATAATTATACCATTTTATTATTTGAGGAGATGCAAAAAAAGGATTTACGTATAGTGTTTATGGGAACACCCGTGTTTGCCGTGCCGACGTTGAAAGCTATGGTGGAGCAGGGATACAATGTGGTGGCTGTAGTAACACAGCCTGACAAACCTGTAGGGCGACATGGGAGTGTGTTGCAGGCATCGGCTGTAAAGCAGTATGCGCAGAGTGTGGGACTACCGGTCTTACAACCTTTGAAGATGAAGGACCCTGCTTTTGTGGAGCAGTTGCAGTCCTATCAGGCAAATCTGCAGGTGGTTGTTGCTTTTCGCATGCTGCCAGAAGTAGTGTGGGCTATGCCGGAATATGGCACCTTTAATGTACATGCAGCCCTGTTGCCTCAATACCGAGGTGCTGCTCCCATCAACTGGGCCATTATTCATGGCGAACAGCAGACGGGTGTGAGCACTTTTTTCTTGGATCATGACATCGATACGGGGCGAGTGATTATGCAAAAGTCGTTCGACATTCCACAGGATGCCGATGTGGAATACGTTTATGACGGACTGATGGCCCTGGGGGCAGATATCTGCATGGAGACGATAGAACGTATTATAGCTGCCGATGGGTACCCTGAGAGCATTCCGCAGGACCAGCTGATGACTGCAGGTCAGAAACTGAGGCCGGCTCCCAAACTGTTCAAGGAGAACTGTTGTATTGACTGGAATGCCGATGCTGAGAAAGTGAGAAATTTTGTAAGAGGGCTTTCGCCTGTTCCTGGAGCCTGGACAACGCTGGTGGCACCCGACGGACATGAAACGGTGCTGAAAATATACAAAGCGCACGTGATATGTTGTGAGAATGTCAGTTCAGCCATAGGAACCATTGTAAAAGTGTCGCGGAACATGACGGCTGTGGTGGCAGGGAAGAAAACCCTACTGGCCATTGATGAACTCCAGTTGGCAGGAAAGAAACGCATGAATATAACAGACTTCATGAACGGCATTAAAGAAATTGAAAATTATTTTGTAAAATGATATACTAAAACGGCGTGTGGGACGTTAAATATTATAGACAATCAAAATAAAAGATTATTGCCTATGAAGTATTTTACTCCCGACGCTCTTAAACCAAGTGAAAAGACCCTGAGACTCATCAAGGAAATAGCCCGTTCTTATCGTGTAGCCAAAATGGCTAATGGAGCGGAAGTTTCTTTTTGTCTTAATTAAACTATTTAGAGCATGACAAAAGTTTCCCCATCGTTGTTAGCAGCAGATTTTCTTCATTTAGAGAAAGACTTGCAGATGATTAACCGTAGCGATGCTGACTGGTTGCATCTGGATGTGATGGATGGTGTTTTTGTGCCGAACATTTCTTTCGGATTTCCTGTCCTTGAAGATGTTGCAAAGGCATGTGTAAAACCGCTTGACGTGCATTTCATGATAGTAAAGCCAGAGCGTTACATTAAGCAGACCGCGAAGTTGGGAGCAATGATGATGAATGTACATTACGAGGCATGTACCCATCTGCATCGTACGGTACAGGAAATTCACGATGCCGGCATGAAGGCAGGTGTAACGTTGAACCCCTCTACGCCCGTCTCAATGTTGGAGGACATCATTGGTGATGTGGAAATGGTATTATTGATGAGTGTTAATCCGGGCTTTGGCGGACAGAAGTTTATTGAGAACACCATCGACAAAGTCAGAAAACTGCGTCGTCTCATTGAGGAGAAAGGTTGTCATACCCTGATAGAGGTGGATGGCGGTGTGCAGGGAGAAACTGCTCCGCGACTGGTGGCTGCTGGCGTTGACGTACTTGTCAGCGGAAGCTATGTGTTCAAGAGTCCAACACCAGAGCAGACCATACACGAATTGAGAATGTTGTAATCAAGCGTATTCCACCTTCAGCTGAATGTCGTACTTTCTGGCCATGCGACGCAGGTTGAGGATAGCATATCTCATACGTCCAAGAGCAGTATTGATGCTGACTCCCGTAATTTCGGCTATCTCTTTGAATGACAGGTCTTGATACATACGCATATAAACCACTTCGCGTTGTGAAGCAGGAAGGCTGTCCATCATGTGGCGTACGTCATTCATGACCTGATGATTTACCATTTGCATTTCCCGATTCATGACCATAACTTCCTGTCCTGCCAGGTTGCTCAGGTCGTTTTCTGCATTGGGTTCTATTACCCGTTCCGTTTTCTGTACCCTATAAAGATCCATAATGATATTATGGGCAATACGGTTCATCCAGTATGAGAACTTTCCGGAGTTCGTATAATAACCTTGCTGTAGTTTTGTTATGATTTTTACAAAAGTGTCTTGGAAGATGTCATTAGCCAGTTCCTGGTCATGAACCATGAACATGATGTAGTCAAAAAGCTTTTGCTGATTACGTGCTAATAACTCATCAAACGCGCTATTGTCTCCATCAACATAACGTAGGGCCAACTCTTCGTCAGTCATTTCTGTGAATCTTCTCATTGCTTACTCATTTTTTGTTGAGTAGATCTTTGTCGATAGGCGTTTTTTAGTTGTTTTATTAAAATTATTATATTAGTGCTTGCAAAAGTAGCTAAAAAGAGTGAAAATGCCAAATTTTTCTGTCAAAAAGTGCTTTTCTTGGCAGATTTAATTTATCTTTGTGACAAATTACTGATATTTTCATAAGACAATGATAAAATTATTTGTTCCAGGACGTCTCTGTTTGTTTGGAGAACACTCTGACTGGGCAGGACACTATCGTACGATGAATGCTGACATCGATTCAGGTGCAGCTATAGTGACAGGTATTGAACAAGGCATTTATGCCGAAGTAGAGAAGTCTTCTATGTTTGAAGTGCATAGCGATGCCTCTGAAATCGTCGATATCTGGCGTGATTTCTCCTGCAAGATGGACGAGGCAGAATTAAAACGTGTTGCAAAATCGGGTGGTTTCTTCTGCTATTGTGCCGGTGTAGCCAGCTATATGTTAGAGTGGTATAAGGTTGGTGGAGTGAACATCCGTATCACGGATATGACATTACCTATGAAGAGCGGTTTATCATCGTCGGCTGCTATTTGTGTCCTTGTAGCACGCGCCTTTAATCTGTTATATAATCTGAACCTGAACACTATGGGCGAGATGAATATTGCCTATGTGGGAGAATTGCGTACTCAGTCACGATGTGGCCGTTTAGATCAGGCTTGCGCCTTTGGGGTAAAGCCTAATCTGATGACCTTCGACGGTGATGAGACAGAAGTTTGTACACTAAACGTCAAGGCACCGTTGTATTGGGTGTTTGCAGATTTGTGTGCAGAAAAGGATACCATTCAGATTTTGCGCGACCTGAACAAAGCCTATCCCTTTGCCATAGATGAAAAAGAAAAAAAACTCCAGGAGGCCTTGGGTTTCAAGAATCAGAAAATAGTAGAGAGAGCTGTCCAGTATATGGCAAATGGTCAGGTCGAGGAATTAGGAAAGCTTATGACTGAAGCGGAAGAACTATTTAACCGTCAAGTTGTCCCAATGTCATCTGCTTTGGTTGCTCCTAAACTCTATAAAACGCTCAACGACCCTCAAATACAGCAGTGGATATATGGCGGCAAAGGTGTCGGATCTCATGGAGATGGTTCTGTACAGTTTCTTGCCCGTAATCAGGAGTCGCAGGAGAATCTGGTAAACTATTTGAATGGCAAGGGACTTAAGGCCTACAAGCTAACTTTGAATCCTGTCCATACCGTACGAAAGGCCATTATCCCCGTTGCCGGATTTGGAACACGTCTTTACCCAGCTACCCGAACATTGAAAAAAGACTTCTTTCCCATTTTGTGTCCTGACGGGAGGGTACGTCCAGTTATTTTGATTCTTTTAGAGGAGTTGGTAAAGAGTGGTATAGAGGACATCTGTCTGGTACTGGGGTCGGAAGAAGAACGAAAGCAATATGAGGATTTCTTTGAGAAACCTTTGTCCGATGAGCATCTGCAGAAATTAAATACTGTCAACCAGGAATATGAAAGCCATATTCTTGAAATTGGCAAACGGCTACATTTTGTATATCAGAAGGAGAAAAGAGGATTTGGACATGCTGTTTATCAGGCTTTTGAGTTTACTCATAATGAACCCGTATTGTTGCTGTTAGGTGACACGCTTTACCGCAGCTTGAGTAACAAGCCTTGTGCTCTTCAGCTGATTGAGAAATATGAGCAATATAATCAGTTAATGGTTAGTATTCATGAAGTACCCATTGAAAAAGTGCATCTTTACGGAATACTTAGTGGTCATTGGGAAGATAAAGGCGAAAGCGTGCTTACTGTAAAAACAATGCGTGAGAAGCCTGCCGCCAATTATGCTATGGAGAATTTGGGTGTTCGTAACAAGGATGGCAAGAACCACTATTACTCCGTGTTTGGCCAGTATATTCTTACACCAGACGTGTTCCACCAGTTGGAAGCCGACATCAAGAAGGCTGATGCTGCGGGCGATTTGCTGCGTGAAATAGAACTGACGACAGCATTAGACCGGGTTCGAAAGGAATCGGGTATGATAGGAGTTCGCCTTCGTGGAAACATGTATGACATGGGTAACCCGTTGGCGCTTCGTCAGACTATTATGGAGTATTCGGAACCTGTGTTATAGCAGCATTAAAGTTGCCACCATTTCTTCTTTTTCTTGTATTTGCGGCGTTCGTATGGGTTGACGAAGTCATTGGCAATGGTTTCATCCATAATGTCGTGCCATGATTTTTTGTGGGAAATCATCCGATAGATGGTTCCCCAATCAGGCAACCCTCCAAGATTACAGTCGTCAATAAATACGTCAGCTTTTATTTTCCTGCTGAAGTGTTGGTTGTTGTCAACGGTTTCTTCCGGATATTCATTGTTGACGGCATAAAACTCTACGCCCCGTTCACGGCACCAGTTGACAGCGTCCTCAAGATATTTACCTTCACGGACAGTCCACAGAATCAGCTGGTGTCGATCCTTCATCAACATTTTCAGAGTATCGGTGGCGAAAGGAATTTCGTCACCGATCTCTGGATACCTGTGCTCGACGATAGTGCCGTCGAAATCTACTGCTATAATCATTTATCTTTTGACTGAAGTGTCGTCTTTCTTTCCATAGTGGCTTTCGGCATAGTTACCGTATGAGCCATAGTTGCCATAACCGTAGCGTCCGTAGCCATAGCGGCCATAACCGTAACGGTTGTAACCATATCGGCCGTAGCCGTAGCGTCCGTACTTGCCGTACTTGCCGTAGCCGTAATAGTACTTGTACTTCTTCTTCGACATGTCAACACCATTCAGTACCAGACATGCGTTAGGCAACTTCTTCTCGGCGCTGATGTTATTAAGCATTGGAATGCTGGCCTTTGGCGTATAGTCAGAGCGCACCACCATGACGGATACGTCGCTGTACTTGCCAATCTGCAGGGTATCACTTACCAGTCCTACGGGAGCAGTATCCAGTACGATGTAGTCATACTCTTCTTTCAGCAGGTCAAT
>AUXO013227009.1_pt1 | contig 10122 bp, 28 predicted proteins | sample 768731 | NCBI WGS metagenome assembly AUXO01 (sample SAMN02715735, study PRJNA202380) | gut metagenome | biome: sheep rumen | host: Ovis aries | place: New Zealand: Palmerston North | reverse complement strand
GCCCTTTCACCACAATGGAAACATTCATACATCACTATGTCTGCCTCCTTACTTGTTTTTCTTCAGTGACTTCTCATAATCCTCCCACTTCCGAAGGAGCTTGCTATAGTAGGTTCTCTCCGCACCGCTGGACTCTTTGACGCACTCCCTGATGAAATTGCACGGGACCGCTTCCACCTCGGGCAGGTCCTTTATCTGCCTTGCAAAGTAAGCGGCTGTCCTTACATAATCATAGGGAGAAATAAAAGTAAGTCCTGAGTAGTCCAGCGAAAGATTTTCCGTATCAACCAGCCGCATCCACGACCACCTCCTCTGTCACAAGGATGTCATCTACCTTTACATCCAACACCCTCGCCAGTACGACAAGGTTGTCAAGAACGGGCATTGTATAGCCGTTGAGCCATGCGTATACCGACCCCGGCACCGCAAGCCCCAGTTCCTTCTGGATGTCTTTGACCGACAGCCCCCTCATTTTCCTGAGCTCATTTATGCGCTCCCCAGTCCTTTTCATATCCACCGTGGGAATAGTCCTCATTTTTCCCGGCTCCCTTCTGTGACCTATCATTTCTTTGCATCGACCCATTCAGTCAATGGCTATGGGCTTTTTATAAGGTCGTCGACCGTTATCTCTAACGCGTCTGCGACCTTCACGGCGTTCTTCAGGCTCATGTCCACCTTGCCGCAGACATAGCTTGAAAATGTCGAGTATGGAATCCCACACATTTGTGCCATTGCTTTAACCGTCATCTCCCTCTCATACATCTCCTTCATGAGTCTTTCCCTGACCGCTTCTCTTACTGTCATTCTCATTAAGCTCCCTTGCCTTTTTGTCTGCCCACAGCATGGTATCGAAGACGTGTAACCACTGCCCGGTGTGGGTGTCCACAACCACGTACATAAGCCCGTGATGCCTTGAAAACTCGATTTGAGTCTTATACCTCGGATACTCCCTCTTTGTGGTATCCATGGTTCTCCTTTCCGGGCGGTCACAGCCAAACCGCCCACTGTTTACAGTTACGTGTGGTTATCCATGTCTTTGTGTTTCCAGTACAAAGATGACTATCTACGATTTACTTTTTGCCCGCTCGCTTTTTATGGTTGCTATATATATGGCTGTGCATTTATACATTTAAACATCTGCCTCTTCCCTATGGTTTGCTCTCTCAATGCTGAAGCCATCGGGATAGCGTGTCCTGAGCTTGTCGATGTTCATCTGTAAAATCTCATCCAAATCCCAGCCGAAAGAATGCGCCATGCAGGCGACGTACCAAGTTATATCACCTAACTCCTTTTTGGCGTGAGTGATATCCATGTCTGTCTTGTGGAAAATCCACTTCTTTATCATGTCGTTGAGTTCGCCGACTTCACCGGATAATCCCATGGTTGCCATGACGATACCGCCCATGTCATAGTCCATGCGTCCATCCAGTGCCTTATTCAGACGCTCCGTGGAATTTCCGTCATTTGTTCGCATTGCTAAATACTGATAATCCGCTCCTGTCATAACTGTCCCTGTCCCTTTCTATGGCTGAAAATCTCGCCGCCGATTGCCCCGTAGCCACACAGGTCTACGAAGCTGTCCCCCGTACCGCCGCCGTTCTTGATGCGTGCGACCTTGAGCAGGCACATCATCATAGCCACGTCCAATGGGTATACCTCTGTGTCCAGATACTCTGACCAGAGCCGCGCGATAGTCCCTAAATTGTTCTCCGGGGACCCGTAGTCCAGTTCTCTCTGCCCGCATATCGCGGCCTCTGCTTTTCTCAGTACTTCAGCCCTTATACTTCCTGCGCTTTCCATTTTATTAAACCTTCCTTCAGACATATCCCTTGAGGGCGTACCACCGCCTTCGTACAGCCTCTTCGGACCTGCCAATCTCTTCAGCAATGTCAGCATACGTCCTGTTCTCCTTCCGCATCTGTATGATAACCGCGTCCTGCGCAGGCGTGTAGGCGAACGACCTCCTGTATACAGCACTGCTTTCAATCTCTGTTTCTTCAACGGGATTAGCCTCCCCATCCACCGTCTCGTACTTCGGCGGTTCGGGGAGGCTGTTCACGTTGCATTTGATTCTTGCCAACAGTCATCACCTCTGAGTAGTCATTTTTGATAATCCACAAAGTCGGGGACGCTCTGCATGCTCTCCACAGTGCGCCACCTGCCGTTTGCTTCCTTGTACTGCCAGCGCAGTTCATAGGTGCTGTAGCGCATCGTGCAGGGCAAGGTTGAGATATCGTATATATAGGCCACTGTATTGTCCTTGCGGAGCTCAACCTCCAGAACCCACTCGCCGTTCCTCTTGCAGTACACACTCTCGGTGTCCATGTGCCCGTCATGGGAGTAAGAGTACCACCTGTTTCCGCCTTCTATACGCATCTGCGCCCGGACCATAGAGCCCTTCGGATAATCCTTTGAACCCGTCTCGTGGCAGTAATACCACCTTCCGCCATGCCTCACCTTTCCAGTAAGCATGGTGCCATGGTCATAGATGAAGTAATGACCACGGTCTTCTACGATACCGTCTTTTGGGCGTCCAAGCGCCATCTGTTCAAACGTCACCCCGCATCTGTCAGCCGCCACGGCACTGATTGATAATGTGCAAAGCGCCATGACCAGACAGAGCACCCAAACCAGAATCCTTCTTGTTTTTCCTCTCATCTCTTCCCCCCTGCTACAAATCCTGAAAGCATTATCGTCATGAGTTGCATGTACTGGAAGTCGGGGAGTATCACCCCGAACTTTGCCATCAGCAGTATCATCCCGAAGAATGCCGCAAACCCCAGCACAGCCCTGACTTCACCCTCGGTTATCTTCTTCATGTGATTTTCCTGTCACCTTTTCCATAACTTCCTGTGCCCGCCTTTCCCCTATGCCCTTTACGGACAACAGGATTTTAAGCAGGTCTTCGGCGTCAAGGACCACCGCATCTACCTCATTGTTGATGTTTACTTTTCCTCGTGCATTCTTGAAGGCGTCGACCGCCTCATTCCAGCCTTCGTCGTATGCAGTCTTGTGTATCGACCGGACCCACAATATGAAGTTATTCAGGCTCATCGCCTTGACCTTCCTAAAGTCTCCTTGGAACTGTTTGTATGAGTCGGTTGGTATGGTTACCTTGGACATATGACCGCCCCTTTTTACGGATTATCATCCTCGTCCTGAAAGCCTGCAATAAGTTTGCCAGCCACCATGGCAAGCCCTTTTTGCACGGCGTCCATAGAGATGTCAGCCAGTTTATCTGCAAGTGCTTCAGGCACGTCCAGTTCATCCATTATGGCTTCTTTTACCTTCTTCTTGTTCTCAGGCTTCATGATTTCTCCTTTTTGCATATGTCATCAGGACTGACTATGCACCCGTAATACTCGCATTTATACTGCGGCGGGTAAGAGCTGTAATACTCGCACTTATACTGCGGCGGGTAAGAACTGTATATAGACGAGTAATCCAGATGCTCACATTCGCCACAGCGCTTTGGGTTTTTGATATAAAGCTCTCCCTCTGTAAGCCCCTTCGCAAGAAGCTTTCTGCACTCACCGCACAGACACAGGCTCCCGCCGTTTGTGTACATACCCGTAGAGTGGATAAGTGTAGCCCTGACCATCTCGGGGTCCTCTGAAGCGTCCTTGCCGCACCCAAGGCATGTGCCGAACCTGCTTTCTTCTTCACACAGGTTTATCTTCTTCACCCTTATCATCATTTTGTTTCCTCAGAGCCTCCAAAACGTGCTTCAGTCCCGTAAAGTTGCTTCCTGTCCTTACGATATCATCGTTTATCGTGTCCACCACCAACTGGTCTCCCTTTAAGCGGAGCAGTTGTTTCAGGCCATTTGGGCGGCCACAGACGAACACCGCCTTCTCATGGGCTGGAAGTATCTCCACCTCATCCCCCAGTTCGAAGGCCACCTTCTTGTCATACTCGGCCAGAATCCTGACGGCGTCATAGGGGTCGGTGTTCTTGAAAATCTCGTCGACTAAGAAGGTCCCGAAAAGCTCGGTGTTCTCGTCATTGGTAAGCCCGCCGCATTCCTCAATGCAGGCTATCCGCATGGCGGCTTTCCACACCTTATCTACTGCCTGCTTGGTGGCGCCTTGTGCTTCCACATACCCCCTGTGATACTCGTTTCTGAGCGCAGAGCAGTTGTCGCACTCGCCTTCCTCAGGCCCCTCATATTCTTTGGCAGATATTATCCCGAGCTGAGCAAGCTCCGGGGGGACGACACCCCCGGCAAACACAATCCCCTTTTCTGTCAGAAGGACTACCTTGTCGTCATCACCGGTCTCTATGATGTACTTTCCCATAGTCCCTCTCCTCTCAGCTGAAATGTCTGATAGACAGCGTTGCCAAGCGCCGTGACAAATGTCTCATCCATCGACAGGTCCTCCCTGCCAATATGGACCAGTATCCCGTGCATAATCTCATGATGGAGCGTCTCTTCCTTCACTTCGGCAGACATGTCCTTGTTCAGGGTGATAATCGCCTTCCTGTAGTCTATCTGTCCCAGATGCGAATCCATGTCAAAGGAATCCTCACGCTCTATGACCTCGTGCGGGATACCGCATATCTTAACTTTCATCTTCCTCCCCCATAGTCCTTTTGATATGAGAAATTATGGAATGTGTTTTACCCGTATTTCTGCAATCTTTCATGTGTACGCACTGGACTGCGTTATGATATGGGAACATGACCTGCATGTCACAGCCTTCCAGAAAATTCCCGAAGCCGACGACCATGCCGCGCTTTCCGTCTTTGATAATCTCATCCCCTACGTGGAATTCCTCTTCTTTTTGGCTTTTGCTGTCTCGGCACCCATCGTCATATCCCTTCTGATAGTTGAGCTTTGCGACTCTTTCAATATCATGCGCATGCCTGAGCTCTGCCTTGGCATATGATGTCAGCTTATCCAGACCGTTCTGGTCAAAGACAAGACTCCGAAAGTTCTTTGCCCGATAGAGCTTTTCCCCTTCGCTGTTCACAAAGGGCGAGTCCTCTATCTCAATGATGTACTTCTTCAACCTTCCCCCTCCTTCCACACGGCCTCATCTCATGGCAGACGCCGCCGTTATAATCGCACATAGGCACCAGCAGGTGCTCTATCTCGGGTGTGGCCAGAGCGGCACACTCACACATCATGCGGACCGCTTCTCGCGTCTTTGCCGAAGCCTTGCCGCACAGCCTCTTGTTTGCTATCACCATAAGCTCCTCGGCGTTGACATCCAGTATCATATTGACCGGAGTATCCCGCCTTGCCGCGTCACCATCCATCTTGTCCTGCCGGTCGTTGCGAAGGCTCGACACATATGGCTGTGCATGGACATGCCTGCACAGGTGGACCGAAGTGTTGGACGGGATGTCAATAAACATGAAGCTGTATTTGAGATACCTTATGGGGCTGTGCCTTGCCTCCAGTATGGCCTTTCGCCACTCTGCCTCAGGCAGTCTCACATCGCCCAATCCCTTCCCGTACTCAGTGATAAGTGCGCGCCTCTTGCACTCCACCCAGTTCTTTTCTGTCGGTGCTTCCAGTAGTCTTACTTCCACCGTCTCCCCCTTTCTTCTTTTACGACCTGTCCTATAACCTTCAGCTTCTCGGAATCACTCTTCAATGTTCCAAGTACTGCGCGGACAGCGGATAGCTGTGTCTCCAGCATTACCATTTCCTCAACACGCCTTTGGCTCTCATCCTCGATAATGGTCAGCAGAGCGACAATGGCGTTGTAGCTCCTTCCGCTTTCGGAGATTTTTTTTATAGCCTCGTTGAATTCTGTTGCGTTCATATGACCTCACTTCTCATCAATGATGACCGTTCCGGTCGGGTAGTAGATGACATGGCGCTTGCCGTTTTCATCGTCAAAGATGATTCGGTCGTTGTCGTAGTCCACATCGAACCTGCCCTCATAATGTTTTATCGGCTCACCGGTCATGGAGTAGACAGTGACCTCGCGTTCTATCCCGTTCGTGAAGTTGGACTCCTGTGACTTTATGGCACGGAGCCCGGAGGCGGTACTTGAGTAGTACCACCTAAACACTGCATACATGATTAGGACTGCAATAACCGCAACCATCACGGAAATGGTTTTTGCCATGGTCGATTTTTGATTTGATGCAAGTACCAATCCTACTGCCAAGACGCATATGGCCAGAAATATAAATAGTGCCCATCCGCCTACAGTCATCCATAACTCCTTTCGCGGGCATTGCAGAACGCAATCAGGTAGTCCGCTATCTCTCGTATCTCGTCAGTGTCGAACATGTCGGCTTCGAACGTATTATCATCCGGGCTGTCTGTAGCTGTCTTGGAAAATACCTTTGAAGCCCATATCTGCACATCCGTCTTATTGACCCTCTTTCTCCCTTTTATGAGCTTTTGCGCGACATCAATTGGCATGTCACAGTCTTCTACAGTAAACATTGTCATGCTCCACTTCTTCCCTCTGAACAAAAGCCATCAGGGTCTACGCCAAACAGCGTCCCGCGCGGGCTGACGCATCTCCTTGTTGACGGTTTGTAGTACTCACAGCCCTTGCAGTGCAACTCAACGCCCTTTGCCTCATAGAACCGGCATGAACAGACGTTGTCGTTTCCCCTGCCGTCCCCGAACATAACGTCCTCGAATTTTGCCCCGCACTCGGCGATAGTGAACCTGCACGAGTCGCACAGATTAACCTTGTTATTTATGACCTTCGCCCCTTTTATGCTCAGTGATAATCCCGCCATCTGATTCTCCCTTCTTCCCTATCCTCGGCCTGAAATCCTCACAGTCTTCAAAATAGGCAAAGCTGTGGGGCCTGAACTTTTCTATGATGTTCGACGGGTGCCTCATACACGTAACGTTGTCGCACTCCCTCTTGCAGAATGTCATATCGTCAGTCATTCCTTCTCCTTCTCAACTATGACCACCTCGCCCTCGAAGACGCCAATGTCCTTCGACTGCCTGAACCGGTGCGTCTCGGCATGCTCTCCGTCCCTCATGGGCCTTGTGAGATACCACAGGACGCTTTTATCCTTCCAAGTTATCTCCTCAAGCTTCTCCCCGGGGTCCAGATTGATAATCGCTTTCCCGCCAAAATCACGGGCCGCCTTCTGGCACCCCGTCAGAGTAAGTGCCGCGATGAGAACGGCTATGAACGCTTTCCTCATACCTCTTCTTCCGCCTCCTCGAATTCCTCTGAGGGGCAAAACTCCTTTGTGGACCGCTCATAGCAGGAAGCACACAAATGAAACAAACTCGTCCCATCGCTTCCTTCTGTCCTCACGGCCCAGAACTCGGTCATACCTCTGGAATCCTGAAAGTCCGTCTTCTTACAGCAGTCGCACATCATCATGTTACTCATCGGGTTCCCCTTTCACTTTTGGTCCTATATAGCTTTGGAAGGTACATCCGGTCCCATATAGCTTTGGAAGATACATCCACGCCACCGGACTGCACTTCTCCAAAAAGTCCTTTCCTGTCCCCCACTCGCCGGTACTCTCGTAGTAGCGCCCGACCGTCACTCTTTCATCAGGCAGACATATCGCCACTGTAGGGTACTCCATCAAGCTCATATCAGCCTCAGGAAGCCCTTCTTCGACCGGTACCCACACAGATTCTTCCTTCCCCAATGCTTCTATGGCTGTGTCCAGTGCCTCTACATCAAGTGTGACCGCCTTCCAGTTCCGCGAGTTACGCTTTTGGAATATGTCATCACGTATCCTGCACAGCTTGAAAATTGCGTCCCTTGCCCTCACTTTCCTCCTCCACGCATGTAAGCCTCTTTATGTGCTGTGTGCTGACCACATCACATACCAATCCGTGTTTTTCACACTCCACAAGCCCTGTATCATAAGGCATGTTTGGGGCGAAGCGGACCTTGAAGGACCCGCACTTGTAGCACTGTTTCACGGCTGTCTCCTTTTCTTATCCTTCTTGATTGGCTTAATCTCGTAACGCCATTTTCTGGCGTCCTCCCCAATCTTTTGAAAAAGCCTCGCCTCGGCAAGCATGGGAGTCTCCTCCCTTATGCCGAAAACGAAGCTTTTTTTCTGTCTGTTCCAGATGCCCCACTCAAGTCCGGGAACACCTATATGATAGGTACTTGTCTTCAATCATCACCCTCCGCGACAGGCTCTGCCATGCTCAATCCTCTTTTTAGTCTGTATGAGCCGTCTTCCCCTATCTCCACGTCTCCCCACCCCGCCTCACAAAGGATAGGGCAGTGGATTGGCCTTCTAGCGGGGTTTAAGGTCTTACACATGGGCTGATGGACCGGGCATTGGAGACTCCCGTCATCAAACCCCTTTGGCCTTGTCATGCGCCCTATAAGGCATTCCCCGCAGTTGTTGGGATAGCGGATGTCCAGCACGACCACTTCTTCAGCCCTCCAAGTCCTGACCGTCGGGGTAGAACATGGTGCCGTACCTCGTGCCCTCTTCCTCAACAAAGACCCTGCCAACCTTAGTGCCCTTCTTTGCAGTGACAATGATGGTGCCGTCACCAAGCATGTCATGAATCTTTGCCTGTTCTATCTCCTTGTTGAGCCACACAAGGAACTCCGCTTCTGGCTTTGCCCAGAGCTCCGTGGCGTACATGCCGAATACTCTTTGGAACAGTTCTGCGTTATTCATCCTCTCCCCCCTTTTTATTTCAGGACGCATTTTGCTTTCCCATTTCCTCTATATTATTTGCTGTAAGCGTCCCATAGGGCGACCGGCGGGACTCGAACCCGCGACCTCTCCATTACCAGTGGAAGAAATTTTGCTGTCAGGACCACGGACATGGTCCATTTTCATAGCGCTCTGCCAACTGAGCTACGGTCGCACTTTATATTCAGGACACTCGGGGGACTTGAACCCCCAAAACAGGGCTTTCGCTCGTTTCTTATCCACAGGTTAGGTTGCTGTGAGTGTCCCGATTCAACCGACAGTTATCGGCTCATATCTCTTTGAGTTGACCACCTTCATCATGTGGTCTGTAGGTGTCATGCCGACGGAACCAATCAGCTGTCCGAATACCGAAGCTGACTGTCCGCTCACAAGGATGACTCCCTTGCGGGTATTATCCGCATGGAATACATCGTGGCGGCTGTTGACGTTCCAGAAAATGACGGTTGGTATCTCGTACCCCGCCACAGCGTACTCGCGCCTTACGGTCTCGTAGAACGTCCACTCGCCGCCGCAGTAATCGAATTCCATGTCGGAAATGATAATCAGGGCTTTGGGCATCTCCTCAGGGGTGACCCGGTTGCTAATGGCTGTACTCAGGATGAGTGCAAACGCGGCATGGCAGTTGGTACTCGACCCCCAGTTGTTGTAGTCGATGTTGTTGAGGACCTGCTTCAGGGTCTTGCCCCTTATCTGCTGAAAAGAAGGCGCGGATGAAAAATTCATCCAAAGCCCCTTGTAGGCACCGGTGTTCCTCTGAGCGAAGTAGATGGCAAGCCCGACAGCTGTGTCCATGGGCCGTCCCATCATACTTCCCGAAGTATCGGCAATGACGATGGCGTTTGTCCCCGGCTCAACGTAGTTGGGAAGCTGGTCCCACTGGGCCTGAAGTATCTGCTCCTGAACAGCGGAAAGGTTGCTCCCTGTGTAATAGCCCCTGAAGCTACCACGCCCGTACTCGCCTATGATGTCGTAGGGGAACAGGGTAGCGGAGTTTATCTTTTCCTCGCCGCTTGCGGCCTTCTCTGCGAACTTTGAAAACCTCTTGGCGTCATGCTTCATAAAGGCGTTGCGGTAAATGAGCATTGCCCTCGAAGGGACTTCAGAGTACTTGACTTTGTCCCACTGCTTTGTGGACATGAGCCCTTCGACCACGCCGATATGCTTTCTCATGGCGCGGATGATGCGCTTGAAGTTGTAGACGGGAAATCCCATCTTCTTTGCAGTCAGGATACCCAGCTTCCTCGTATTCTTGGAAGAAGCGTCTGCCGACTTTATCCACTTGGCAAGAAGAGAAATGGCTTCCCCCTTTGACATGCCCTCAAGGTCGTCGTAAAGCTGTTTCCTCATGGCGTCCCACATGTCTTCCTCAAGGGGCGTCCCCACAAGCTCATACAGGTCGTCATACCGGCCATATGCGCCGATAAGGTCAAGGTTCGGCCTTATCGCTTCAGGGTGATGGAAGGCGCAGTACCTGAGGATTGT
>AUXO014601561.1_pt1 | contig 10123 bp, 10 predicted proteins | sample 768731 | NCBI WGS metagenome assembly AUXO01 (sample SAMN02715735, study PRJNA202380) | gut metagenome | biome: sheep rumen | host: Ovis aries | place: New Zealand: Palmerston North | reverse complement strand
ATGCCCTTCAGCGGCAGGTAGTAGTTCATCATGGAGAACATACCCTTCTTCATTTCACCGCCGTACCATGTGTTCAGGATGACCTGTTCACGGCTTGTGATATTGAATGCAACTGCTGTTTCGGAGTTCAGACCCATTTCCTTATAGTTGTCAACCTTAGCAAGGGATGCTGTGTAAACAACGAAGTCCGGAACAAAGTTCTCAAGTTCTTCTTTTGTAGGCTTGATGAACATGTTGGAAACAAAGTGAGCCTGCCATGCAACTTCCATAATGAAGCGGACAGCCATACGTGTATCTTTGTTTGCACCACAGAATGCATCAACAACAAACAGTCTCTTGCCGGACAGTTCTTTCTGAGCGAGTCCTTTCAGGATCTCCCAGTTTTCCTGTGACAGTTCATGGTTGTCATTCGGATATTCCGGTGTATTCCACCAGACAGTATCCTTTGAATTTTCATCCATAACAATGTATTTATCCTTAGGAGAACGTCCTGTGTAAATACCTGTCATAACATTAACAGCACCGAGTTCTGTCAGCTGACCCTTTTCATATCCTGTCAGTTCAGGCTTCATTTCTTCTTCATAAAGAAATTCATAAGAAGGGTTGTAGATGATCTCTGTTGCACCAGTGATGCCATACTTTGTTAAATCAATCTTTGCCATAATTTCCTCTCTTCGGCCATATGAAAAGCCGTTTCCACCCTATATTATATATTTTTCAGGATTAAATAAAAACTGATATTTGGAAATTTGTTAAGTGTTTATCAAACAGCTGCCATTCCGGCTCATTTGTTTCAGTTTTTACGCTGTGCAGCCTGCGTAATTTCCTTGTTTATTGTGTTTCCAGACAGGGCAGAACCGTGTGTCCTGCATCAATCTCTGCCGAAAGCTGTTCCAGTCTGTCCAGAAGGATCGTACATGCAAGCATATCGGCCGCACCGCCCGGACTGATGTTTTTCCGGATGCATTCTTCATTCATAGCCTTCAGCTTCGCTTCATCCGGATCAGGCAGAAGCCTCACTGCTTCCTGTTTCAGCCAGGCAAGATCCTCATATGATCCGCGTGTCAGAATGTTCGTATCCTGCAGCTCTGACATCACAGCTGTCAGCACCCTCAGGTATCTCCGGTTGTCTTCTTCATCCCGGTTCTTCCGGATGACCGGAAGTGCTGTACTGCCCAGGACCGGGAATCCCGTCATCGCTTCTCCGCGGATGCCCTTTTCCCCGTATCTGCGGTACAGCTTCTCACCATGGGTATGCGGATCACGCTGCCCCATGTTCCGGAAGTCCTCCTGCAGTGTTTCGGCACACATCATGCCGGACAGTTCCAGTATGCGTTCCGCACGAAAGCTTCCGTTCTGCTTCAGACAGTAACCAGCAGCTGCCGCAATGATGCCCATCGAAAAGATCATGCCCTTATGGGTATTGACTCCCCCTGTTGATTCAAACATTGCCTGTTCTGCAGCGATCCCGGTTCTGCGGATCGACGCAAAAACAGCCTTCAGGTCTTCGTTTTGTCTTCCGATCTCGAACATGACCGTCAGATACGGCGCGATCGCATCGGTGCTTTTCATGAACAAAGCGAAATCCATATCGGTATGGGCACCGCTGTCATTCAGGTCGACCAGCCCGGGTTTCGGCGTGGTCATCACTTCTGCCCGGAGTGCATAACGGATCAGATCCTCTGCATGGAATGTCATTTCATCGCCGCCAAGAACTGCAGTGTGGACAGCCGATGCCAGTGCATCCGCCATCCTGTACTGTGCTTTGAGCGCCTTGTCAGGCTTCAGAAAATAATGCGGGATCTCCTCAGGCCGGAACAGGCAGAGCCCGAAGCTGCCCGGTTTTTGTACCAGGTCTTTCCAGAATACGCTGCGCTGTGCTTCAGACATATCTCTGCACTGTGAGCGGATCTTCTGAAGTTCCCCGAAAAAGTGTCCGCGGCCGTACTCGACCATGACCATGTCTTCCGTACGGATGACCGGATAGAGATTCACATGTGTAAACGATGTCCGTTTTTCAGGTTTGGTAAAACCGCCGAACCGGTAATTGCCGGACATGTACATCTCTTCATACAGCCGGTCCATGATCTGCGGCAGCAGACCTTGACCCCGGTGATCCTCTCGAATCGCAACACATTTTAAAAGGCAGCCTGAAAGAGAACCGGACGCAATGATCCCGCCTGTTTCGTCTTCCCGCATGATAACGGAATACGAAATCGACGGATCATATTCCAATCCGCACTGACTCAGGAACGCTTCAAGTTCCTGCTTCTGTCTGTTTCTGAAAGGTCTGCCTTCTTCTATGATCATATCTGTTCATCCTGAACGAAACGCCCGGCAGGTTCTCTGCCGGACGCTTACTCATTGATTAATGATTCCGAACTCAGTCTTTGAATTCAAATTTTTTGATCTGACGTACAACGTCCATGATCGTGCCGTCTCTGGCTTCAATGATACCGACAACGCGGTCACCGAACTGTACAGGTTCAGGTTCGCCTGTAATTGCATAAGCAATGTCTCTCAGTTCTTCGATCGTCTTGAGCGGGAGCTTGGAGCCCTTGGTAGCTTCGATCAGATCCTGACGTCTCGGGTTGATCGCAATACCGTAGTCTGTGACAACAACGTCAACGTCTTCGCCCGGTGTTGTAACTGTCGTTACATCCGTGCAGATCGTCGGCATTCTGCCCTGCATGATCGGAGCGATAACGATCGTGCACTTAGCGCCTGCAGCTGTGTCAGGATGTCCGCCCTGTGCGCCGGTGATGACGCCGTCAGAACCTACGACAACATTGCAGTTGAAGTGCGTATCAACTTCCAGAGATGCAAGAATGACGAAGTCAAGCTTGTTGACATATGCGCCCTTGTTGAACGGGTTTGCATATTCACCGGCTGTGATGTAGTAGTGATTCGGGTTTTCTTCAATATTTCTGATGGAAGGTTCATCGAAATCCTGTGTGTCTACCAGTTTATGGATCAGGCCTTCATCAAGCAGGTCGCACATCGGCTTTGCGATACCGCCGACACCGAAGCTCATATGAATGCCTTTTTCACGCATGATCTCTGCCAGATACAGTGTAGAAGCGATAGAAGCGCCGCCGACACCTGTCTGATAGGAGAATCCTTCTTTGAAGTAAGGAGTCTCAACAACGAAGTCTGTGCAGTACTTCGCCATCAGGAGTTTTCTCTGGTCAGTTGTAGGTTTTGCTGCACCTGTAGCGATCTTCTTCGGATCACCGATCTCGTCAACGACAACGACATAGTCAACATATGTCTGTGTGATCTGTGCAGGCAGGTTCGGGAACGGAACCAGTGTATCTGTGATCGCGACTACCTTGTCAGCGAACATTGCGTCTACTGCAGAGTAGGAAAGAACGCCGCAGTTTGCCTTGCCGCCTGTAGCAGCCAGGTTGCCGTATTCATCAGCTGTAGGAGCACCGATGAAGGAAATATCAACATGAGCTTCACCGGATTCGATCGCTCTGACACGACCGCCATGGCTTCTCATGATTGCGAGACCCTTCAGTTTTCCTTCAGAGATCGCCTGTCCGATCGATCCGCGGACACCGGAAGACTCGATGTTCGTGATCGTGCCGTCTTCGATCATCGGCAGGATCGGATCGTTCTGAGCACCCAGAGAGGAAGCGCACAGTGTGATATCCTTGATACCCATCTTATGAACTTCTTCCATGACCAGATTCAGAACCTTATCGCCGTTTCTGAAGTGGTGGTGGAAACCCAGTCTCATTCCGTCTTTAATGCCGCACTTTACAAGTACATCATGAATGCTGTCGACCAGTTTGGAGCCGTCTGAATTGATGACAACTCTTGTGATCGGACCGTCTTTCTTGAATTCTGTTCCGTCAAAATGATGCGTTCCCCTGTAGACATCTTTTCCTGTCAGTTTCAGGATCTCATCAGGGATTTCTCTTCCGACTGCGTTTTTCATTATAAATCCCCCTCGTATACACCGGCAGCTTTTGCCATCTTAATGGTTCTCTGTGCACCGTCATAGAATGCGATGTCGATCATCTTGCCATCAACAGTAAATACGCCGATGCCCTGTGCTTTCTTGGTATCGATCTCACGGATGACTTTTTCCGCGAAGATGATATCCTTCTTGGCAGGTGTGAAGATCTCGTGAACGATGTCGATCTGACGAGGATTGATGCATGACTTTCCGTCAAATCCCATATCATGGATCATCTGGACATCTCTGCGGAAGCCGTCCATATCATCCAGGTTTGTCCATACTGTATCGAAGCACTGAACACCTGCTGCTCTTGCAGCGATGATCATCTGCTGTCTGCCGCCCATCAGCTCAATGCCTGTACCTGTGATCTTTGTCTGGAGGTCCTTGGTATAGTCGCCGCCGGACAGAGCGATACCGATCATTCTGGGTGAAGATGTGCAGACTTCATATGCATTCATAACACCCTTTGCACTTTCCAGTGCAGCCATGATCAGAACGGAGCCTGCTTCTTTGCCGAATTCTTTTTCAGCCTTTGCGATCTCAGCTTCAACTTCCTGTACCATTTCCTTGGTTTCGCACTTCGGAATACGGATCAGTTCTGTATCTGCCGCAACGACGCAGCGGATATCTTCTTTCCAAAGATCGGTGTCCAGACCGTTGATACGGACAACTCTTTCCGCACCGCGGTAGTCGATCGTTGTCAATGCATGGTAAAGCGAGAATCTTGCTGTGTCCTTTGCAGTTACAGCAACAGCATCTTCCAGGTCAAACATCAGTGAATCCGCTTTATAGATATACGGATCCTTGATCAGTGACGGTTTCTGACCGTTCAGGAACATCATCGAACGGCGAAGTCTCTTCTTTTTCTGTTCGTTAATCATTTGATGGCTCCTCCCCAAGGCAGGTTGTCATACTGATCGACCGAGCGGAATACTGCTCCTTCAATTCTTGCTTTGATCGTGCAGTCCAGAGCACCTTTGTCCACGATAGAAATCTTGACATTGTCGATTCCGAGATTATTCAGCGTCTCGAATGTCACCTTGCGGATCTGGTTTCCGAACTGGTGAATTACAGTACTGTCGAGAGAAAAGTCTACTTTTCCTTCTCCGGGTTCGACAGTGACCAGGCAGTCACTCGATTCAAGAGTGCCTGCCACTGCAGGTTTTTTGATCTCCATAATTCCCCTTTCCTAATATTTAAGGTTGCTTCAGCATACTAATAAGTGCTGTATTTATTATATCGTATAAAATCTGAAACAACTCACGTGCAAGTGGCTTTTCCGCGTAAAAAAAACCTTTTTTACTCTTTTCTTTCTTGTTTCATAAAATGCCTCTATAAGGCCTATAGAGACATTAATATCAAACCCGTTATTTTGAGGAAAAGCGTATTTTTTTAAGACATTTCGTTTATTTCGCACACTGCTCCAGAAGCAGGCTGATCTCTTCGATACTGTCCGCAAAATGTATCCTTTGGTATGTGGTTTCCCTGAGAAATCCTTCGTTCAGCATGTGCTGAAGCAGTGCCTTCATCGGGTCATAATAATGGTTCACATTGAAGAAAATGCAGGGACATTTCGTATGATTCAGATTATGAAGCGACATGATCTCAGATATTTCTTCCAGTGTGCCGATCCCGCCCGGATAGGCAATGAATGCGTCTGAAAGTTCGATCATCCTTGCTTTGCGCTCTGCCATGTCTTTGGTGACGATCAGTTCCGTCAGGCTGCTGTGCTGAACTTCCGCATCGATAAAAAACTTCGGTTCAACGCCTATGACATGTCCGTTCTTTGACAGCGCACCATCAGCACACAGACCCATCAGGCCCATATGTGATCCTCCGTAAACCAATGTATGTCCGTTTGAAGCGATCCATTCCCCCAGTTTATAAACTTCTTTTCCGTATACAGGATCATTCCCGGAACTGGAACCAAGATATACAGCAATATTCATATGCCCCTCCGTTATTCTTTTCTATGATACATGATGCCTCCCGTATTTCATCTGAACAATGTGTTATGATTGAAAAAACGAGGAGGATCTTTTATGTCCGACTATTCCATATCCCAGATCTATGAGCGCGATTCCCGGGCAAACAGGCAGATCGACCGTCTGCTGGAGCAGGAAGGGATCCGCAGGGATCCCAACCTGGATTATACGTGCGGGATGTATGATGATGAGATGAATATTATCGCCACAGGCAGCTGTTTCGGCAATACACTGCGCTGTATGGCTGTCGATCATAATCATCAGGGTGAAGGTCTCATGAATGAGATCGTCACGCATCTGATCGAAAAACAGTATGAGCGGGGAAACATTCACCTGTTCTTATATACAAAATGCAGCTCTGCCAGATTCTTCTCCTCCCTTGGTTTCTTTGAGATCGCAAGAATACCTGATCAGGTCGTATTCATGGAAAACAAGCGGAACGGTTTTGATCAGTGGCTTTCATCACTGGAATGCAGAGAAGGCCAAAAGACCGGTGCCATCGTCATGAACGCAAACCCGTTTACCCTTGGTCATCAGTATCTGGCCGAATACGCAGCCGCACAATGTGATGTACTGCACATCTTCATGGTCAGTGAAGACAAAAGTATCTTTCCATATAGTATAAGGAAGAAACTGATCAAAGAAGGTACCGCCCATCTGGATCATATCATCTATCACGACAGCGGCCCGTATATCATATCCTCAGCGACGTTCCCGAGTTATTTCCAGAAGGATGAAGCATCCGTGATCAACAGTCATGCCATGCTTGATCTGACGATCTTCACACGGATCGCTGAAAAACTGGGGATTCAGAAACGATTTGTCGGAGAGGAACCGACATCCCAGGTCACCGGCATCTACAACAGCATCATGTCATCCCTGCTTCCGGAACATGGCATTGCATGTGAGATCGTTCCGAGAAAGGCTGACGGAGACATGATCATCAGTGCATCGACCGTACGTCAGGCGATTCATGACGGAGATCAGGAGATCCTGAAACGCAGTCTTCCCGTTACTACATTGAACTGGCTGAACAGCGAGGAAGCGATCCCTGTCATTGCGAAGATCAGAAACGAAACGGATCTGATCCATTACTGAGGTCTTTATGAACGGTACAGAAATCGATCTTGAAGAAATGCTGGTCTTCCGTGAAAAACGTGTTTCTCTCCAGCAAAAGCTGATCAAGGACAGTCAGACACCGGTGATCTCATTCTCAATGAATATTCCGGGGCCAGTCAAAACCAACAAACATATTCGCAAAGCATTCGATCTGGGCAAAAAAGAGCTGTTTGAAAAGCTCGGGCAGGCGCACCTGCAGACCGGGCACGCAGTGGAAATACACGAAAACTGCGGGGATGAACTGCTTGTCTCTGTCTGCGGATCCGCCGAGGAGATCAAGGACATCACAGTCCGGATCGAGGAAAACAATCCGCTCGGGCGTCTGTATGATATGGATGTGATCAATACCGACGGCACCAAACTTTCCAGACCTGTATACAGAAAATGCCTGATCTGCGGGAAGCAGGCACAGGAATGCGCCAGGTCGAGAACCCATACTGTCAAAGAACTGCAGGACGCTGTTGATGATCTGCTGCAGAAACATCTGCCGCATCCTGCAGGACAATCGAGGTAACTGAAATGAATAAAGATAAACTGATCGCCCTGGTCAAAAAAGTACTGAAGATATCATCCGACCAGGATCTCGCGGTATATGCAGGCAATGCTACCTTATATATTATGATGTCGGTCATACCGATGCTGATGGTAGTGATCGCTGCAGTCTCTGTCATGCCGTGGTTCACATCTGCGGATTTCCGGAATCTGCTGTTTGAATATCTGCCTGATATTCCGGAAATACAGAATCTGATATCGAATATCATCACCAATCTGAACGGACAGTCCTCCTCATTCGTGGCATCCCTGTCCGCATTGACATCGATCTGGTCTGCCAGCAGCGGCATCTCTGCGATCCAGAAGGGATTGAAGAAAATGTACCGTGTTCCTTCATTCGGCATAAAGGATAAGGTACTGGCTGTGATCTATACGTTCCTGTTTGCTGTACAGCTGCTTTCTCTCCTGCTGTTCCAGGTGCTCGGCTCATCGATCAAAGAGATCATGTCTTCATTCTCATCCGATTTCTTTCTGTTCAGGTATGTCGGAACGATCAGCAATGTGATCAATTCAAGCAGTGCCATGACGATCATTATTTCACTGATCGTATTATTGCTGACATATACCTATCTGCCCGGCGGCAGACGCTCCATGAAGAGCCAGTTCCCCGGTGCACTTCTGACTTCCGTCATATGGGCGGTATTCTCACTGCTCTTCTCATTCTTCATTCCCCGCTTCTGGAAAGCTTCTTCCCTTTACGGATCTCTGGCATCAGTATTCCTTGTCGCCATGTGGCTGCGGACGATGCTGACGATCCTGTTCTACGGTGCAGCACTCAACACTGTTCTGGAAGAAGAGAAATAATCACTGCATTCACAGCATAACTTAAAAAACCAGGATACCTTCTGCAGATATCCTGGTTTTCATTCAGCTGTATTTGATTGTTATCGTTGATCAGAACGGCATGATGCCGAGGATGATTGCGAAGATCATACAGAGAATTGAGAAGCCCCATACATAGAAGAAGCTTGCCTTGATGTGATCCTTGATGTCTACGTTTGCAAGACCTACGCCAAGCAGTGTAGCAGGAACCATCGGTGAAATGAATGTTGCACAGTTACGGCATACAACCATTGCTACAGCGATAGGAAGTGCTTCGATACCGAATCCCTGACCGATACCGATCATGACCGGCAGCATTCCGTAGAAGTAGCTGTCTGTATCGAAGGCAAGAGCCAGCGGAACAGAAAGGATACCGATAACAAGCGGCAGATGTCTGCCGAGTGCAGCAGGAAGAACCATCTTGATCAGGTTGGACATGCATGTAACAACACTTGCGATCGCAACGTCATCAACAGTTACGCTCTTGACCAGGATACCCATCAGGACTGCAGCAGCCATCAGTGTTGAGCACATAGTCAGAGCAGGACCTGCATGGAGGTTGATAATCTTCTTCTGGAGTTTAGCTCCGGGATAGTTGACCAGCAATGCTACTACAACGCCGCACATGAACGGAACATAACTCGGGAATACGTCCCAGATCAGCATAGCGATAACAGCGATCGTCAGCAGAACATTGAAGATGAACAGATGCGGACGTGCCAGTGCAGGATCATTGCCCTGTACTTCAGCTTCTTCGTCTTCAGTTTCTTCATCTCCGCCTTCCATAGCAAGCTTGCCATTCAGGCCGGCACCTCTTGCCTTTTCCTGAACGCCTGCAAGGAATGCATGTGCCAGTGAGAGAATGATACCGAAGATCTGGATCGGCAGCAATGTGTTCCACAGTTTGCCGGCTTCCATACCAAGTACGGATGCAGCTCTCATTGTCGGACCTGCCCAAGGCATCAGGTTCAGGACGCCCATGGCAAGAACGGCAATTCTCAGCATTGTTGTCGGACGCATATGCATCTTCTTGTAAACAGGCAGCATAGCCGGTACAACGATACAGAATGTTGATGCGCCGCCGCCATCGAGATGACCGATCAGTGCAATGACAGCTGTCATAAGGCAGACGCCGATCACGCTGTCGCCGACGAGTCCCATCAGTTTGCCGATGATGACATCAAACATACCTGCATCTGTCATGATTCCGAAGTACAGGACTGAGAACACGAACAGTGCAGCTGTAGGTCCTGTGCTGCTGAAACCTGCTTTGATCAGAGCAGCGATATTGTCGAATGAATAGTATCCGCCAATGACAAGGATCAATGCCAGGATTGACGGAAAGAGAATAAATGCGATGCTCGGAAGCGTCAAACTCTTGAACAGAGTTACGACGATGGCGATGATGCACAGGAAACCCAGTACACCAACTAATACTTCACTCATAAACAGCCCCCTTTTGCCATTTAATACAGACTTTCAGTCTGTGTGACCTGCTAAATGAAAAGATCATTCCCGATTATGATGCATATCATTTAGTGCAGATACTGTTATTATACCGAGATTGTTTTTTTCTTTTTGTTTTTTTAGTTATTTATCTAACAGGAATCGTTGGAAAATTAGGAAACATGTAAAAAAGTACCTGTTCTTTATCAGGTACTTCATCATAATTTTA
>AUXO012995433.1_pt1 | contig 10123 bp, 9 predicted proteins | sample 768731 | NCBI WGS metagenome assembly AUXO01 (sample SAMN02715735, study PRJNA202380) | gut metagenome | biome: sheep rumen | host: Ovis aries | place: New Zealand: Palmerston North | reverse complement strand
TGGTCATCAATCCCTTGACTCTCATTTTTAAATAGCAATCCGAAGACTTATTACAAAAACTCCCAAGGAGACCAACGCCACTAGTCTTAGATGCAGTTTCGTGCCAAGGTTCGGACTTTTACTAATAAAGAATATAATTTATACATTTGTAAAAGAGATGAAAAAAGTTATCACCTATGGAACCTACGACCTACTTCATCAAGGGCACGTCAATCTTTTACGCAGAGCAAAAGAGTTAGGTGACTATCTCATCGTGGGTGTCACCAACGACAGCTTTGACCGCGACAGGGGCAAACTGAACGTGCGCAACAACGTGTTGGAGCGAGTGGAGGCAGTGCGTGCCACGGGTTATGCCGACCAAATCATCATAGAGGACTATGTGGGTCAGAAGATAGATGATGTGCAGAAATATGGCGTTGACATCTTTGCCATCGGTTCCGACTGGGAAGGTAAATTTGACTATTTGAAAGAATTTTGTGAAGTGGTTTATCTGCCACGTACAGAAGGAATATCTTCCACGATGCTTCGTGAAGAGAGCCAGGAGGTCGTAAAGGTTGGCATTGTCGGTTGTGGCCGCGTGGCCAGTCGCTTCGTCCCCGAATCCGAATATGTGAATGGGGTGAAGGTGGTTGGTGCTTATGACGTGGATAGGGAGAAGGCCACTCGGTTTGCAGAAGAGAAGGGTATATCTCATGTGTACGATACTTTTGAGCAGATGTTGCCGGATGTGGATGCCGTTTATGTCGCCACACCTCATCTTGCTCACTTCGAATATGTGCGTCGAGGCATAGAAGCAGGAAAGCACGTGCTGTGTGAAACTCCTCTTGTTTTGAGTGGTCAGGAAGCAAAAGAACTCTATCACATGGCGGAAGAGAAGGGCGTCATTCTGATGGAAGCCAACAAGACAGCCCACTGTCCAGCCTTCAATCATCTGATGGTGATGATTAAGTCTGGGCTAATTGGCGAGGTGGTTGATATAGATGCATCTCTTTCCAAGCTTTGGGATGATGACAAGACGCTCCGTGAGTTTGACCCCACCCAGGCTGGCGGCTCCATGTATGAGATGGGCAGTTATCCCCTTCTTCCTATACTGAAGCTGATGGGCATACACTATGAGAACATGAACCTGTATTGCCGCATGAAGGATGGTGTGGATATGTACACTAAGGGAGTCATCCGTTATCCCAATGCTGTATGTACATTTAGGGTGGGATTAGGTGTGAAGACTGAAGGTAATCTGGTCATTTCTGGTACTAAAGGCTATGCTTATGTTCCAGCTCCATGGTGGAAGACAGACTATTTTGAACTGCGTTATGAAAATTCCGCCGACAACAAGAAGTTTTTCTACAAGTGGGATGGTGCAGGTTTGAGATATGAGATACAGGAATTCATCTCCTGCATCTACAACCATCGTTTCTCTTCATCCCGTCTGAGAAGGCGAGAAAGCATCTGTATGGCAGAGATGATGGAGCTGTTCACAGAAAGAAAGAACATATACGAAATATGAGAAGAGTGCTAATAGTAGGAGGAGCCAATGGCATCGGACTTTCCATAGCGAAAACCCTTACAGCCAGAAAGAGCATAGAGAAGGTCTATATTGTAGATAAACAACCTCTTGCTGATGAATACAAGGAAGAAAAGATAGTGAGTTATCAGTTTGACCTGACGAATGAAGACTATTCCATCTTTAACCGCTTCAATGACATTGATGCCTTGATGATTACAGCAGGTTTTGGAAATTTGGCCTTGTTTGAAGACATTGACGAGAAGATGATACCACTCTATTTCAATGTCAACACAATTGCTGTCATTCGTGTCATCAAGCATTTTTATGGCAGGCTGTTAAGCAAAGAGGATTTCTATTGTGGGGCCATGGTCAGCATTGCAGGTTTTATGTCAAGTCCTTTCTTCTCTCTCTATGGAGCGACCAAGGCTGCTCTGAAGATTTTCATTGAGAGTGTGAACGTGGAATTGGAGAAAGCAGGAACCTCCAACAGAATCCTCAATGTGTCTCCAGGTTCCATTAAGGGCACATGTTTCAATCAGGGAACAACGGATCTTTCCATTACAGCCTCTCTGGCCCAACAAATCATTGAGAATATGGAACAGAAGAACGACTTGTTCATCCCTCAATATGAGGAAGTCTTCAAAAATGTCTTGGAAAGGTATCACGATGATTTCAGAAGGGAGGGATTGCACAGTTATGAATATAAAGTACAGAGTGGTAGAGTCAAATGAGGCAAATAATGGATGCTGATTGCATCGTTTGCTATGCAGGAATGAGATGGGAGCATGATAGAGGTGAATGGTGGATATTGTTATAAATAGCATTTAGAAATTATTAGTCATGATTCCATTTTTGAGACAGATAATCGGTGCATTAATAGGCTATTGCATATATCCTTTGTCGCTACTAACAATAAGAGATAAGAACAAATGGTGCTTTGGCGGAACGACTAATAGCAAGTATTTATATTTACTCACCGACTTTAAGTCGCAGGGCATTAGAGCCATCTGGTATTCAAATGATAAGAAGCAAATTCAAGTATATAAGCGGTTAGGATATGAGGCCTACACAAAAACATCATTAAAAGGGTTTTATCACTTGATGACGGCTAAAGTTTATGTTATTACACATGGCTTTGGAGATGTGAACAGATGGACTTGCGGAAATGTAAAAATAGTAAATGTCTGGCATGGACTTCCATACAAGAAAATAAGTCTAACTGACAGAAAACACAAAATCGCATGGTATTCATACATTCCATACTCAATTCCGTTTAAACCTTTTGAAAATCAAATCACTACACCTCCATTTATTTCAAAACATTAAAGAAATGAGAAAGGACATGTTATATGAAAGAATGAAAATAGTTATAAAAGGAATCCTTTTTAGTCCTTTTTATATGCTTTCTTATATTGTTAAACGAGACAAATATAAATTTTGTTTTGGAGGTGAAGGCAATAGCAAATATTTGTTTTATTACTATCAAGAAAAGGGATATAGAACAATCTGGATAAGTTGGGATCAACGTGAAGTGAAACATATGCGGCATATTGGAAGAGAGTCTTATTATGGATGGTCTTTAAAAGCCTTTTGGAATTCATTGACAGCTGGAACATATATTTTTACACACAGCATAGGGAATATTAATAGTTGGGCATGTAGAGGTGCTAGATTTGTGCATTTATCCCATGGATTACCAATAAAAAAAATTTCAAACGACGATTCTTTTCATAATAAAAAAGATGTACTTAACAAGATCTTTACACCTTCTTCCAATGTTAAGTATAACATTCAACTTACACCTAGTGAATGTGTTAAGAAAATTTTTGCAAGAAGTTATAATTTAGATCTGGACCCTTTTGTTTTTAGTATGTTCCCACGAAATCTATTATTGATGAAAAATAAGCAGGAAATATTTTCCTTTCTAAATAAAATAAAAGATGAATCTTCGCTAATCCTAATAAATAAAATCTTATGCTATAGCAAAACATATATATATATGCCCTCTTTTAGAGACACAGGTCGAGACTTTTTAGAAGAAGCAAGATTTGATTACATCAAACTGAATACACTCCTTAAGAAAAAGGGGGAATTATTCATCTTTAAACTTCATCCATACACCTCAATAAACCACAAAAAAGATATTGAGCAATGCTCCAACATTTTATTTCTATCTAATTCAATAGATATGTATCCAATACTCCCATTTACGAATGTTCTAATAACAGACTATTCTAGCATCTATTTCGATTATGCTCTTATCAAAGACTCTCAAATAATTCTTTTCCCCTTTGATGAAAATATATATACAGTATCAGAAAGAAGGCTCAACATCGAAATACAAAAACTGCCAGGAATACATTGCCAAACATTTGAGGAACTATACAATGTCATTCGATTAGACAAGATTGATGATGCCGATCGTTCTGATATCATAAAAAAATGGTGGGGAGAAAAGAGAGACATAAAAGACTTAATACAGCGTCTAAAAAAGGTTTAATATGAAAAATAGTGATAGACTTGCGCTGAATTCTATTATTATATATGGACGAATCGCTATTACGACTATCTTAAAATTAATAACCACAAGATTACTTGTTCTATATTTAGGTCTAGAAGATTATGGACTATATAATCTCCTTGCTGGTATTGTGTTAATGCTGTCTTTCTTAAAAGCAACTTTGGCTTCCACTTCTCAACGTTTTCTCTCGATTTCTATAGGAAAAAACAATTTGGAAGAGACCACACATATATATAGTGTATTAACCTTTTTACATATAATATTTGCCCTTTTCATATTGATAGTTGTTGATGTGATTGGCACATGGATGATAGAGTGTTTTCTAAATATACCAGAGGGTAAAGAATGGATTGCTACGATTGTGATGCACACAATAGCAATAACAATTGCTATAAATATACAGAGTGTTCCAATGAATGCAATTCTGTTATCACATGAAAATCTGCTTATCATTTCTTTTGTACTCATATTAGAATCTATTTTTACATTGACGGGCGTTGCAATGCTACAATTCGTTTCAATAGAAATAAGATTAAAATTGTATGCATATTTAGTTATGTTTATTAATATATTCTCTCTAACATTTCTTTTTCTTTATACAAGAAAGTATAAAGAAGTCAAAATAAAGATAATTGGAATTAAAGAAACTAATCTTTGGGGACAGATTCTTAAATATATAGGGTGGAGTACTCTTAGTTCTTTTCTATTTTTGATAAGAAATCAAGGTTATGCGATCTTGTTTAATGTTTTTGGTGGTGTTATAGTTAACTCTGCCTATGCGATAGCGAATCAAATTAATGCTTTGATTTCTTATACAACAGAAGCCATTATCCAACCTCTTAGACCACAAGTAATCTCTGCGTATGGTGCAGGATATAAACAAAAAAGTATAGATATCGTTTTAATGACAACAAAAATAATTATTTGTATCGCAACATTAGTAATTGTCCCAACTATTGTTTATGTTGAAGAAATCTTAATCTTTTGGCTATCAAAAATTCCGGAATATGCATGCGATTTTTGCAGGATTTTACTTTTATCAGCATTTGTTTTTTTATTTTCAAATGGTATAAAATCTTTAATAGAAGCGACCGGGAAAGTGAAAAAACTATTTATGGTAATAGGTTATCTGCATCTGGGAACAATCATTATTGCCATAGTTATTGTATTATTAGGAGGTGATTTTATACCTGCCTTCACGGTTCTTTTTGTGGAAGATTTGGTGGGGACATTTTATAGAATCCGATTAGCTAATAAAACATTAGGAATCAATCTATTTTCCTTTTACACTCATGTCTTTTTGCCAGGTGTTTCTTTATTCCTATTTTCTTGGGGAGGACTATACTTAATTAAAAATGTAGGGAATATATATATAGATGCGCTATCAATAATAACATTTCTCTTAATTATCTTCTTTATTTATTATAGTAAAGTATTAAATAACACAGAAAGAAACCACTTAAGGTCTTTACTTACAAGGATGCGAAGCAAAGTTTATAGAGTTTATTATGAGAGAAAGAAATAAGTCTATGATCAGTAAGCTACATAAAATTGACAATATTAATTACATACGTCAATGGGCAGGAGGGATTTTGATTTTATCTTGTGTCATAGAGGTAATGACATTCCCTTCAATGGAAAATATTTATGCGTGTATTGCACTTTTTTATGGTTGGTTTCTTATATCAAAAGTTGTTATTAACCACGATAATTTTAAAAAATATATTCTGCCTACATTGACTTTATTAGGCTATGGCTTTTGTTATTGTATATTACCAATTGTGGTTACACTGATAGAAGGAAAGCCAATAACATTTAATTTCCAGCTTCCCTATTTAACTTTTACCAACCAAATAATTAGTATTAGCGTCATTGTAGCAGCCTACAAAGTTTGTATAAAAATATATAAACCTCAAAATTGGTTGAATACCTTATGGAATAAAATTGGATATATGACTCCACCTTCTGAACTACAGATATGGGTAATGGGAATTGTTGGACTCTTCGCATTGTTGAGCAGGATGTCTCATATGGGAGAAGAGATAATATATAGAGATACAGGCAATGTTGTGTCTATTTTTATTAATGTTTTATCAGGATTTAGCCTGGCACCTGTTTGTCTATATTTTAACAATGTGTATGGAGACTTTCATAAAATACAAAGTCGTTCCTTTGTTAAATATTATATAATGATTTTAATGGTGTTAGGTGCGGCAACAACAAGGCGAGAACTTATTTTTAATAGTATATCTGTAATTATTGGTGTTTATGTATTTATTCTCATCTTCCACAATAAAGTGTTGTTCACAAAACGTAATGCAATTCTTTTTTTTATAATATTCTATTTTATAACTGGACCAGCAGCAGATATGGCAATGGCTATGATTCTTAATCGCCATACAAAAGTCAACGCAGAGAAATCTTTTTCAAAAGTTATAGAAACATTTCAGGACAAAGAAAAATTACATTCAGAGTATCAATTATTTATGCAAATGACAGACAATGAGGGAGACAATGCGGAAGGATGGAGCGAGTATTACGTGGACAATATTTTTTTAGACAGATTGTGTAATCTTCGAACGATAGATGCAACTTTGTATAATGCATCAAAAGTAGGCTTTGACAGCAAGCAGGGAAAAGATTATTACATGAATTTTTGGATAAATGAAATGCCATCTCCTATAACAAATGCAATAAAACTAAAAAAATCGTTCATTGGAACTGCTGTTGACCACATGCTTGTCCATAATTTTGGCGAAAGATACAGTCTGTTGGGGTGTAAAGTGGGTGGAGAAACAGGAATAGGCTTATGGATGTTTGGATATTGGTATTATTTGCTTGCATTCTGTACTTATGTTATTATTTTTTATTTTCTGTGTTCTTTTGTAAATATCAAAAATGGTATATTACTATTGCCAATACCAATATTGATGAAATTCAATATCTTCTGGATGTTTTTTATAAATGCAAATGGAATTTTTTCAAGTATGGGATATGTTTTTACAAGAAAGAATCTCAATATAATACTGATATATTGTGTATTCTTCTTTATTCTACGGGTATTATTCAAAAACAAAAAATATGAAAATAGTAATAATTAGACCATATGCGACCATTATTTTTAGGGGTGGCATACAGGAACAGGCTAGAATGTGGCGGCTGGGATTGGAAAATCTTGGTCATGAGGTCATTTTTTATGATTCCTGGTCCAACATTGAATGGAACAAAGTTGATGTCGTCTTGTTTATGTGGACGGGAAAATTGCTCTATGACTATGTCCAACTACTGAAGAGATATAAGAATATTAAGCTTGCAATTGCTCCAATTATTGATTACACAGGGAACATGACTCAGTTTATTATCCGAAGCCGTTATTTTGGTTCAACGAAACTGAAATTCTATAAACCATATCATGATTTTTATGCCTTGAGAAACGACTTCTCATGTTTCTTGGTGAGATCTGAACATGAGAAGAAGTTCATAACAATTGGATTTAATGTTGATGAAAGCAAAGTTCATATTGTACCTCTTTCTTACAGAATAGAGGTGCCTGAGCTCGATTTTTCTTCAAAAGAGAACTATTGTCTTCATGTTAGCCGTTTGTCAGATCCCGGTAAAAATGTTGAGCGACTTGTTTATGCGGCAAAAAAATACAATTTTAAATTAAAATTAGCTGGTGGACTAAGTGACGAGAATGAACAAAAGTGGTTACACCAACTGATAGATGGATATAGTAATATAGAATATGTAGGTCATCCTAATGATACCATTCTTTTTGAGCTATATACAAAAGCTAAAGTGTTTGCCTTGCCAAGTATTGTTGAAGGAGTTGGAATGGTTGCAATGGAAGCATCTGTATTTGGATGTGAGATTGTGCTGACAAACCTTGGTGCTCCTAAAGAATACTACAATGGGAGGGCGCTGTTGGTCAATCCTTTGAATATTGATGAAATTGGTAACAGTATTTTAAAAGCATTAAAAGGCTATAGTCAACCAGAATTGCGAGATTATATAACTCGCCAATATAGTCAAGAGCGTTGTTCGAAAATGTTGGAAAACGTTTTGATGGGATAATTTGAGATTTTATGAAACTTCTAATTTGTGGAGATTTCACGACTTGTTCGCGTGGAAAATTTTCCGTGAAGGGAAATAGCGCACTCTCTGAATCTGTACTGCAAGTGGTACGGAAATGTGACGTTAGTATTGTTAATCTTGAAGCTCCTGTTGCGAATAATCCAAAGAATGCTATATCAAAATATGGACCAAGTTTGTCCACGGATCCATATACGATAGAGTATTTAAAAAGAAGTGGATTTGATGCTGTCACATTGGCTAACAACCATTTCTACGACTATGGTGCTAATGGTGCAAAAACAACTCTTGAAACATTAGAAAATTTTTCTATCAAATATGTGGGGGGGGGTATCAAACAAAGTGTGCCGTTGTTTTTTAATAATTTCTGTATTTTTAATTATTGTGAATCAGAGTTCTCAGTTGACCACAAATATGGTTCTAACAAATTGGATGCAATCAAGGCATTTTATGATATATCGACAGCAAAAAATAAAGGCTACAATGTCATGGTTATTGTTCATGGAGGGCATGAAGGCTATCAGTTACCATCCCCTCGCATGAAACAGTTATACCGTTTTTTTATCGACTGTGGTGCCAAAGCAGTTATCAATCATCATCAGCATTGTTATAGTGGGTATGAAGATTATAACGATGGTGTGATATTCTATGGTCTTGGCAATTTCTTTTTTGATAGTATATTCCCGAATACTCTTGATAAATGGTTTGAAGGTTTTATGGTAGAACTGGACATAGAAGATAATGGTATAAGTTATAAATTACATCCATATTTTCAATGTAAAGACAATGACGTATGCGTAAAAATGATGGTAGAAGACGATAAGAAATCCTTTTTCGAGAATATTGTCCACTTAAACAACATTATAGCAGATGATAAATTATTAGAAATTGAATTCCGTAAATTTATAGATACTCAAGAAGGTAATTATCTGATACAATTTACGCCCTATACCAGCAGAGTTGCGCTAGCTTTGTGTAGACGGAAGCTACTCCCTTCTTTTATTAACAAACAACTTAAATTAAGGCTTATGAATGCTATGCGCTGTGAAGCACACAGGGATGCTTGCATTTATTTGTTAGGAAAATATTAATGATTATGAGTCAAAATAATTTGCCATTATATCGGAGATTGATACGTAAAATAATATATATATCAGCTCCTTTACTTTCAGATAAAACTTATTTGATTTTTTATTATTGGGCTTGTACAGGAAAGATTTTAAATCTTTCAAACCCTAAGTCTTTTAATGAGAAACTACAATGGTTGAAGCTGTATAATAAGCGCCCTGAATATACCCAAATGGTGGATAAGATTGAGGCAAAAAAGTATGTTCGAAGCCTCATAGGTAACGAATACCTCATCCCAACTGTAACCACTTACAATCATACAGACGAAATAGATTTTGACAAATTGCCCTGTCAATTTGTAATAAAATGTACTCATGATAGTGGTGGAGTGATTGTATGTAAAGACAAAAACAAAATCAACAAGTTGGACGTTCTGAAGAAATTGAAAAATGGTCTCAAACAGGACTTTACTTATTTAACTCGTGAATACCCCTATAAAAATGTCAAGCCCCGTCTTATCGTGGAACAGTATATGGAGGATGAGAGTGGAGAATTAAAGGATTACAAGATTTTCTGTTTCAACGGAGAACCCAAAATCAGTTTCGTGGCATCTGACAGGCAAAAGAAAGGAGAAGACACCAAATTTGATTTCTACGACATTGATTGGAATCATCTCCACATCATCAATGGACACCCATATAGTCATCCTATCCCTAAGCCAAAGAATTATGACTTGATGTTATCATTGGCAAGAAAACTCTCCCAAGGGATACCTCATGTCCGAGTGGACTTCTACAACATAAATGGAAGAATCTATTTTGGTGAGATGACCTTCTTTCATTGGAGTGGCTTCATACCGTTTGAACCAGAAGAGTGGGACTACAAATTAGGGGAATGGTTACAACTACCTAAAATTCAAAATAAATGAAATCCAT
>AUXO011651524.1_pt1 | contig 10124 bp, 9 predicted proteins | sample 768731 | NCBI WGS metagenome assembly AUXO01 (sample SAMN02715735, study PRJNA202380) | gut metagenome | biome: sheep rumen | host: Ovis aries | place: New Zealand: Palmerston North | reverse complement strand
GATAAATATAAAAGATAGTAATAATTGATTACTATCTTTTTTCTATTAATATTTCTTCTAATATTTTATATTTATATCTATTATCATCTAATAATTTTAATTGGTTTTGATCTAATTTTAAAATTAATTTTATTTTTTCGCCAAATTCTTTCTCTTTTATCATTGGATTATTTAATATGTAATTAATATTATCTAGCTCATTATAGTCTATTTCAATAGATATTAAATAGCCATTTACTAGAGGATTAAATTTTACTAAACATAGAGCATCTGTAACACTCTTTGTATACGCTCTATTAAGCCCTCCAGCACCTAGTTTTATACCACCAAAGTATCTAACAACAACACACAAAATATTAGTAAGATTATTTTTATCTAGTGAAGATAGAATAGGGATACCTGCAGTACCTCCAGGTTCATTATCATCACTAGATTTTTTATTATTATCAATAATATAAGCATAACAATAATGAGTTGCTTTAGGATATTTTTCTTTAACGCTAGAAAGAATATCTTTAACAATATCTATATTATTCACTTTATATAAAAGACATATAAACCTAGAGTTCTTTATATTTATTTCATTTTCTATATTATTATTTATCACATACATAAATATCACCACATATATTATACAAAATTCTTTAAAATAAATAAATATTTTGTTATAATACATAATATAAGTAGGTGATAATGTGAAAAATAATGAAAAATATAGTGAGAAAGATAAAATAAATATAAGAAATCTTAATAAATGTATTAAGGAATATAAAAAGCTTGGTAGCCTATTAAATATATTAGTTTTAATAGTTATTGTAGCAGTTGCAATATATGTAATTAATAAACTTCATATTATGACATTTGTTTTTAGTTTTCTAAAATTGTTAATACCATTATTTTTAGGATTAGTTATTGCGTGGTTTTTATCTCCATTAGTTGATAAATTAAATACTAAAATTCCTAAAATAATATCATGTACTATTATATATGTAATATTAATTGGATTAGTTGTTTTAGTTTTATATTTAGTTATTCCTAATTTGATAAGTCAGGTTAAAGATTTATTTGAATCAATGCCTATAATTATAAATGAGTTAAAGGAAATTACTGAAAAATATTTAGGAGATAGTAGTACTAGAGATAATGTATTTAAAGCAGTTGAAACAGTTGTAAATAATTATACATCAACTATACCTGATAAAGTTATAGTTGGTACTAGAACATTTATTAAAGTTGTAACTAACTTTGCTTTAGGAATTATGATTAGTTTTTATTTATCATATGATTACCATAAAATTACTAGAGGTATATATAAATTAATACCTGATAAATATAGAAATGATTCTAGAGATTTAATTAGTAGAATAAATCATTCTTTAAGAAGTTATGTAAAAGGATTATTAATTGTTATGTTCTTTGTATTTTTAAGTCAGTCAATAGGACTTTCTCTAGCAGGATTAAAAGCACCATTAATATTTGCACTATTTTGTGCTATAACAGATATAATTCCATATTTCGGACCTTGGATTGGTGCTATACCAGCAGTTATAGTTGGATTTGTAATATCTCCACTTACAGGAATTTTTACAATTGTATCTATAGTTGTAGTACAAGCTCTTGAAAATAATTTTTATCAACCATTGATAATGGGTCATACAATGAAATTACATCCGGTAACTATAATGTTAGGATTATTGATTTTTGGTCATTTCTTTGGAATTATAGGTATGGTTTTAGCAACACCTTTAGTTGCAACTATAAAAATTATATTAGTTTTTGTAGATGAAAAAATGCATATAATTAAATCTATAAATAGCTTGATTACTAATAATGAATAATATATAATATATTAATACATCAGGGAGGTTTATATGGAAAAGATAAAAAACATTATTGCATATAATGACGATGCAATTATATGGGATGGAGAAATTATTATTGAAAATAATGGAGTTAATAAAACAATTGAAGGTTTAGTTAGCAATAGTTATGAATCATTAGTTGATGATTATTTATATGGTTCAATTTCATCTGATCAAATGGTCTTGATGTTGTATAGAAATAAATTAGATGATGAAAACAATGTCATAAATCAAGATATTGAACTTTACAATTTACATAGAATAGATAATAATTTATATGAAGGTGTTTATTCTAATACATCTGATTCAGAGATATATTTTTGCTCAATAAATATAAAAAATAAGAATATTAGTAATGAAATAAAAGAAGAAGAAAAAGATAATATAAAAAAACTTATCAAGATAAAAAAAGAAGAGAACATAATGTTATAAAAAACAATTGTTTTTCTATTAATAATTTGATAAAATAAGTATAGTTGTTTATTATAGTGATGATTAAAGATTAGTACTTTTATATTACTTTATAGAGAGATTGTGGTTGGTGTAAACAATTAAGTAAATATTAGGAAGCTGCTTTATGAACTATTAAGGGAGACCTTTATCAAAAATAAGACCAATTTTAGGATGGTACCGGGCACATGTTGTCCTCCTAAAAAGGTCTTTTATTTGTGTAGGAGGATAATTATGATATATATGATAAGTGGAAAGGCTCATAATGGAAAAGATACGTTTGCAAATTTTTTGAAAGAAGAGTTAGAAAAACAAAATAAAAAAGTTTGCATTTTACATTTGGCGAGTTATTTAAAACAAATGATTAATAATTATTTTGAATATGATGATGAAAAAGAATTTAGAACTCTTATGCAAGAAGTAGGTACTGATTTAATAAGAATAAAAATGGGAAAAAAAGATTATTTTACAAATAGAATATTTGAAGATATTGAAATACTAAATAATTATTATGATACTTTTATTATTTCTGATGTTAGATTAAGAGATGAATTTATTAAGTTTGAAAAAAAATATAATAATGTTATAAAGATTAATATTACAAGACCAAATTTTGAATATTTAACAGATAAACAAGAAAAACATATTACAGAAACTGATCTTGATAATTATAATGATTTTAATTATAAGGTTGTTAACACTACCTTAGACAAATTAAAAAATGATGCAAAAAAAATAGTTTTAGAGGTGAATGAATTATGAAAAAAATGACACATATGGAAATTAGAAATTTATGGTTAAAATTTTTTGAAAGTAAAGGACATAAAATTGTAGAAAGTGCTTCCCTTATACCAATTGATGATGATAGCCTATTATGGGTAAATGCTGGAGTTACACCTTTAAAAAAATATTTTGATGGTAGTGAGATACCACCTAAAAAAAGATTAACTAATATACAAAAATGTATTAGAACTAATGATATAGAAAATGTTGGGGTTACGAAACGTCATCAAACTTTCTTTGAAATGATGGGTAATTTTTCTATTGGTGATTATTTTAGAGATGAAGCAATCAGTTTTAGTTTTGAGCTTTTAACAAGTGATGAATATTTTGCAATACCAAAAGAAAAATTATATGTAACAGTATATACAGACGATATTGATAGTTATAACAAATGGGTTGAAGTTGGCTTAGATCCAAGTCATATTATAAAACTTGATGCAAATTTTTGGGAAATAGGGGCAGGACCATGTGGACCTGATAGTGAAATATTCTATGATCGTGGTGAAAAATATGATTTTAAAGACCATTCTGCATTAGAAAAATTTAAAAATGATGAAGATCAAGAAAGATATATTGAAATTTGGAATAATGTATTCTCTCAATTTAATTCTGAAGAAGGTGTAGATCGTAGTAATTATAAAGAACTACCTCATAAAAACATTGATACAGGTGCAGGACTTGAAAGATGGTGTATTATATTCCAGGATGTTGATAGCAGCTTTGAAACAGATTTATTTAAACCAATAATTAGTCAAATTGAAAATTTAAGTGGTATTATGTATCAAGGACAAACTGAATTCAAAATTATTGCAGATCACGTAAGAGCACTTACTTTTGCACTATCTGATGGAGCAAATTTTTCAAATTCTGGTAGAGGATATGTATTAAGAAGATTATTAAGAAGAAGTGTAAGAGCAGGTAAAAAAATAGGTATACAAGAAAGTTTTATGTATAAACTTGTAGGTACTGTTATTAATACAATGAAAGATGCTTATCCTTATTTGGTTGAAAAAAACAGTATTGTTGCTAGTAAGATATTAAATGAAGAAAAACTATTCTTACAAACACTTAATGAAGGTGAAAGAATTCTTAAAGAAATGGTTAAAAATTCCAATGATGGTATTTTATCAGGCGCTGATGCATTTAAACTTTATGATACATATGGTTTTCCATTTGAACTTACATTAGAATATTTAAATGAACTTGGTTATACTACTAAAAAAGAAGAATTTGATAAATATATGGAAAGTCAAAAAGAACTTGCTAAAAAGGCTAATAGAACAAAAGCAAGTATGGCAAGTGAAAAACAAGTATTGTTAGATTTTAAGAAAAAATCAACATTTAATTATGGTATATATAGACTTAAAACAGAAGTAATTGGTATATTTTCAAAAGACAAAGAAGAAAACATGTTAGATCATGATGGTTATATTGCATTAGATAGAACTTGTTTATATGCTACTGGTGGTGGTCAAGTTAATGACACTGGTATGATTATTGGTAAAGATTTTAAAGCTCGTGTTGTTGATGTGTTTAAAGGGCCTAATGGGCAAAACATTCATAAAGTAAAATTACTTGATGGTACTATTAAATTAGGTGATATCTGTGAAGTTGTTGTAGATAAAGGTAGAAGAAAAAGAACAGAAGCTAACCACAGTAGTGTACATATACTTCATTATGTTTTAAGAAATATAATTGATCAAGACATTAGACAAGCTGGAAGCTATGTTGATAGTGACAGATTAAGACTTGATTTTACATATTCAGGAAAACTTAATGATGAAGATATAATAAAAGTAGAAGAGGAAGTAAACAAAATAATAAAGAAGCATTTAATAGTTTCTACTGAAATTATGCCAATAGATAAAGCTAAAAAGATGGGTGCAATGGCACTATTTAGTGAGAAATACGGTGATGTTGTAAGAGTTGTAAAAATAGGCAAATCTATCGAATTATGTGGTGGTACACATGCAAATAACACAAGTGATATTGAATCTTTTGCAATACTTAAGTATGAATCAAAGGGAAGTAATGTGTATAGAATAGAAGCAACAACTGGTGATAAAATTGATTCATCACTGTTTGAAATAATTAAACCATATAATGATGAAATGATTAAATTATTAATGAAATCTAAAAAAATATTAGAAGAAGCTAAAAAAAGTAATATAGATTTAGATTTTGATGTAACAATTGATAATTCAAAACCTGTTAGTTATAAAGATATTATATTTAATCAAAATGAATTAGGTTATATTCAAAATGAAGTAAAAGATTTAGAAAAGAAGTATTTTGATTTAAGAGAAAAGAAAACTTTAAATAATCTAGATGATTATAGAAATGAAATTAAAACAATTAATAATATTAATTATTTAATTAAAGAAATTGATAACAAAGATATGGAATTATTAAAAGTAATTGCTGATACTTTGGTAAATGAAAAAGAAAACTCTTTGGTATTCTTTGCAAATATTAAAGAAGATAAATCAATTAATTTCTTATGCAGATCAAACTGTAATATAAATGCAGGTTATATTATAAAAGAAGTTAGTCAAATGGCTGGTGCTAATGGTGGAGGAAGTCCTACATTCGCATCTGGTGGTGGTAAAGATATTTCTAAATTAAATGATATATATAACCATATTAAGAATGTGATTGAAAATGAAAAATAATTATCTTATAGAATATATTGATAGTTTCTCTTTAAATAATGAAATTAATAAAATTATAAAAAAAGAGAAATATGAAGATGCTATAGTAAATAATTATGATTTAGAAGAAAGTAATTTAAGTAATATATTAGAAAACTTAGATACTTATTCTTTTTTAGCCGATAAAGAAGTTATTATTGTAAAAAATATTAACCTAATCGATATAGAAAATACATTAGGTAAACATTTTCTTAAATATTTAGATAATCCTAGTGAAAATAAATTATTAATTATGGCATCTGATAAACTTGATAGTAGAAAAAAATCTACTAAAGAAATAAAGAATAAAAGTAATTATATTAAATTAGATAATGATCCAAATACAATAATTAAAACTATTTTAAATGATTACAAATTAGAATCTGGTGTTATTAATTTATTAATTGAATATACAAATAGTAATATAGACTTAATTAAAAATGAATGTGATAAACTTATTCAATACAAATATAATGAAAAAGAAATTAAAAAAGATGATGTTAAAACTTTATGTATGAGGGTTTTAGGTGATCCTACAAATATTACATTTGATCTTGTTAGATATATTTCATCTAATGATAAAAAAAATAGTTTGATTACTTATAAAAAATTACAAGAATATAATGTAGATGATATATATATAATTGGTTTATTAGAAAGTCAATTAAGATTACTAGAACAAGTATGCTTATTCCAAGATATGGGTAAAAACAAAACAGAAATATCTAAATTATTAGATGTTCATCCATATAGAGTTGAAAAAACTATGGAATTATTAAGATATATTAATAAAAAAGAAATAGATCAATTAATTATTAAACTAGCAGATTTAGATTATAAATATAAAAGTGGATTGGATTTAAATAAAAATCCTTTAGAACTATATTTAATAAATATATAAAAATATAAAAAGAATTCTATTTAATTAGAATTCTTTTTTTTAATATCTTCAAGTTTTTCATATACTTCTTTATAATTTATTTCATATCCATTAGACTTTGGATGATAATATTTTTTATCTTTTATTTTATCAGGTAAATATTGTTGTATAACATAACTATTTGGATAGTCATGAGGATATTTATATGTAGTACTTGGATTTATTAAATGTTTAGGTACTTCTCCAACATTACCATTCTTTATATCATCAATTGCTTCTAATATTGCATTATGTGATGTATTACTTTTTGGAGATAAAGCCATTTCACATACTATTTCTCCTAGTGGTATAGCAGCTTCAGGTAGACCAACTCTTTCACTTGCATTTATGGCAGCATCTAATCTAGGACCAATAGATGGATTTGCAAGTCCAATATCTTCATATGCAATTACTGATAATCTTCTATATATTATTTTAAGATCTCCTTCAACTAATAGTCTTGCTAAATAGTGAATCGAAGCATCAACATCACTACCTCTAATTGATTTTTGAAGTGCAGAAATTGCATTATAATGGCCATCACCATTTTTATCTGAGAAAAAAACAGGTTTACTATTTATATTTTTTATAACATTTTCATCAATTGTATGATTCTTTACAGAGTAATATGATATTTCAAGTAGATTATATGCACTTCTAAGGTCATTTCCAGAGAGTTTTGCTATTAATTCAATACTTTTATTATCTATTTTTATATCCTTTAAAAAAGGGCTTTTAATGGCTTTTTTAACTGCTTTAATAATATCATTATATTCAAGTGGTTTAAGTTCAAATAATTGACATCTTGATCTAATAGCAGGATTTACTACATGATATGGATTTTCAGTAGTCATACCAATAAGAGTTATTAAACCATTCTCCATATATGGTAACAATATATCTTGCTTATCTTTATTTAATCTATGGATTTCATCCATTATTAATACCATATTACCATACATTTTAGCTTCTTCTATAACAATACTAATATCTTGTTTAGTATTAATGGTCGCATTTAAAAATCTATGTCTTAAATCTAAATCATTAACTATTGCATTTGCAATAGAAGTTTTTCCAATACCTGGTAGACCATATAATATCATTGAAAATATTTTTTTGTTTTTTACCAAATTTGTAAGTATTTTATCTTTTCCAATCAAATGATCTTGACCTATAATATCTTTTATACTAATGGGAGCTAGTTTTAATGCTAAAGGTTTATTATCCATATAATTCTCCTCCTATATACATTATTATATCATATTATCAATAAGTTGTAATTTTATCTATTTTAATATATAATTAAATAGGTGATAAAATGAATTCTGATGATCTTATAAAAGATTATTTAAATTATTGTATATTAGATAAAGGTCTTTCAAATAAAACAAAAGACTCTTATTATAATGATTTAAAGGTTTATATGAGATATTTAGATAGTATTAATATTAGTGATATTAGAAAAGTTAAAACAAGTGATATTGAGAATTTCTTATCTCATCAATCATCATTAGAAGACAAAACATCTACTATTGCACATAAATTAACAACTATTAAGAATTTTCATACATATTTATATCAAGAAAAAATTGTTTCTAAAAATGTTGCAGAGTCTATTAAAAGGCCTAAATTAAGAAAAAGCTTACCAAGAACTTTAAGTATTGAAGAAGTAGATACACTCCTTGATATAAATTTAAAAACTGTATACGATTATAGAAATAAAGCAATGTTAGAATTAATGTATGGTACAGGATTAAGAGTATCAGAACTAGTTAATATCACATTAAATAATATAGATTTTACTAATTGTATTATTAGACTAGTAGGTAAGGGTAATAAAGAAAGAATTATACCTATTGGTGAATACTCTATGTATTATTTAAAACTATATAATGATGTTAGATTTCAACTATTAAAAAAAGAAAACTGTGAAGCTTTATTTTTAAATAATCATGGTAAGGGAATAACTAGACAAGGTTTTTTTAAAATTCTTAAGGGTATTTTAAAAGATAAAGGATTAAATGAAGAAGTATCACCACATACATTAAGGCACTCTTTTGCAACTCATTTATTAAATAAGGGTGCAGATTTAAAAAGTATTCAAGAAATGTTAGGACATAGTGATATTTCAACTACAAAGATATATACACATGTTAGTGATAAGAAAGTTTTAGATGACTATGAAACATATCATCCAAGAGAAAGCAAATAGGAGGTTTATTATGAAATTTAAAAGAATATTTCTAATTATTTTAGACTCATTAGGAGTAGGGGAAACTAAGGATGCTGCTGATTATAATGACATTGGAGCTAATACGTTAGGTCATATTATTGAAAAAACTAATTTATTTATACCTAACTTAAAAAAAATTGGATTTATTAATACTTTAAATATGAATAGTGATTTAGATAATGATGAATTAGATGCTTATTATACTATTGCAAAGCCTACTAATATTGGCAAAGATAGTTTAAATGGACATTATGAAATAATGGGTATTAAATCTGATATACCATTTAAAACATTTAATGAAGGTTTTCCTGTAGAATTATTAGATAATATAAAACAAATTACATCAAGAAAAATAATTGGAAATAAATGTAGTAATAATGGTAATGAAATACTTAATGAATTTGGTGAAAAAGCAATTAATTATGGGGCTTTAATAATATATACTTCAGCTGATTCTGATTTACAAGTTGCAGCACATGAAGATGCAATTCCTATAAGCACTTTATATGAATATTGTGAAAAAATAAGAGAAATTACATTAAAAGAAGATTGGAAAGTAGCAAGAGTAATTGCAAGACCTTTCACTGGTGTTAATAGTTATCGTTTTATTAATTCTGCTAGAAAAGATTATGCTATTAAACCACCAAAACAAACTATTTTAGACGAATTAAATGACAATAGTTATAATGTTATTGGAATTGGTAAAGTAAATGAAATATTTGATAAACAAGGTATTAACAAAACAATTAAAGCAAATAATAACAATGAGGTTGTAAATAAACTTACTGATATAATGGATAAATCATTTACAGGTGTTTGTATTGCTAATTTAAATGATTTTGATAATCAATTTGGACATACAAGAGATGTTGATGGCTATGCTAAAGCCTTAGAAGAATTTGACGTAAATATTCCTATTATTCTTAATAAACTTGATATGGATGACTTATTAATTATTACAGCTGATCATGGAAATGATCCAACATTTACTGGTAATAATCATACAAGAGAAAATGTACCAGTTATATTATATAGTAGAAAATTTATGACACCTAAGAAATTAGATATGTTAGAATCATTTGCTGATATTGGTGCAACTATAGCAGATAATTTTGGCCTAGAAAAAACTGAAATAGGTAATTCAATTTTAGATGAATTAGAATAGTGTAGGGGAAGTGCATAAAAAA
>AUXO016859786.1_pt1 | contig 10125 bp, 11 predicted proteins | sample 768731 | NCBI WGS metagenome assembly AUXO01 (sample SAMN02715735, study PRJNA202380) | gut metagenome | biome: sheep rumen | host: Ovis aries | place: New Zealand: Palmerston North | reverse complement strand
ACTTCTACATAATCATAGAATCTAATTATATTAGATAATTCATCATCACTTTTACTTTTTGCTTCTTGGAATACTTCACTTTCATAGCAGCCACTACCAATTAGTAAACCTTCTCTATTTTCTTCAATTACACTACGAAGAATACGTGGTGTTTTATAAATATATTTTGTGTTGGCCAATGATATTAATCTGAATAGATTCTTTAATCCTGCTTTATTTTTTACTAAGATGTTAATATGATTAGCACGTCCATATTTATGAATTTCTGATTTATCTACTAATTTATCTAAGTCTTTCATGATATCGATGTTACGATTTGATAATTTCTTTAACATCTTATGGAATACTAGTGCTGTACCTTCTGCATCGTAATCTCCTCTATGGTGTGCAGATTCATCCCATGGAACCTCATATCGTTTTACAAGTGCTGATAATGAGTGACGTGCATATGTATTATCTAGTGTTCTTGATAACTCTAATGTATCAATTACTGGATTAGTAAATGTTCCTAAATTATATTTTTTATAGGCCATTTCTAGGAAAGATACATCGAATTTGGCATTATGGGCTACCATTGGGCAATCTCCAAACCATTCAATAAATCTTTTTATTGCATTTTCTTCATTATCTTTTCCCTCTAACATAGCATCTGTAATATTTGTTACTTCTGTTATCTTTGCTGGTAGAGGTCTTCCTGGATTAATTAATTCATCATATTTTTCAATTATTACACCGTCTTTAATTTTAACGGCACCAACTTCAATAATTGAGTCTGCACCACCGGCATTAAATCCTGTTGTTTCAAAGTCGAATACTACAAATGTCTGATCTAACATGACTTTATCATTGGGACGTAATACGATATTAACAGAATCATCAATCATTGTTAATTCGCATCCGTATATTGCTTTAAAGGGTTCTTTTCCTTCTTCTAAGTTCTTATTATAATCTGTTACATAATTGAATACATGTGGGAATGCTTGAGCACCATTGTGGTCTGTAATAGCTATTGCTTTATGTCCCCATTTAATAGCTTGTTTTACTAAATCAATTTCATCACATAAGCCATCCATTTGACTCATTTTAGTATGAGCATGTAACTCTACTCTTTTTTCTTCTGCAGTATCTTTGATACTATCATCAGGCTTTTCAATTTTAATAATATCTCTTGCATTTAATACTAGTTCTTTAGAAAATGGATCATTCTTTGTATAACCTTTAAACTTGTACCAATTACCTACTTTAAATTCTTTACAAAGAGTTTTATATTCTTCATCATCTCTTGAGAATACTTTGCAATATATACTATCTGAAAAATCTGTTATTTTTAACGTTATAATTTTAAAATCAGTTTTAGAAGATTCAAAATAATCTGTACCAAATATTTGACCTTCTACAATAACATTATTATCTTCTCCTAATAATGTTTTAATCTTAATTGGGTCTTCTTTAACATTTCTTCCTAATACAGCATTAGGATCTTTTGCTTCACGACGATATTTCTTTTCAGGTGATGTATTTTCCTCTTTTGGTGCAGATGACTCTTTCATAGCCTTTATATCAACTTTTTCTACTTCTTGTTCTAACTCATTTTGAATATCATTCATTATGTTTTCTTCATGTCTTATTACCACTTCAATATTAAACTTATATCCTAATGAATGATAGAAGTTCTCTATTATAGGAAGGGCAGCGTTTAGTCTTTCTTGCTCTACTTCATTTGATGTAACTAGTACTAGAAAACCATCTTCTACTTTTAGACAATCTTCATATATTTCTAATACTTTTAGTGACTCTTTACAAAGCTCTAAGGCATATGGATAATAAGATAAATATGTATTAATATCTTGATTTTCTATATTCCAAACTATCGTAATTTCTTTTGCATTAGGATCTAATGATCCTTTTTTACTTTCTAATTCTTGTAAAATATCTAAAGGTAGTAATTCTTTTTTATCAATAAAAATATTCCAATTACCATTCTTTTTAGATACTACGATTCTTGATATTTTTGCATCATTAAAATATTGATAATGCTCATTATCAATATTTATTTTATCTAATAAAATCTTAATTTTCTCATCCATCAGAACCCCACCTTCCTGTTGTATTAGTTTTATTTCTTTTCTCTAATAATATAACGCTTATTACGTATAATAAATTCAATAAATTCTTCTATATTCATATTAATTAATTCTTTTTCGTAGGCAAAGTTTTTTACTTCAAATGCAATTTTATCTCGCATCATATATTTTACCATATCTTCTTTTCCAACTCCAAGATACATTAACCAATATGGGTATATTTGTTTCTTAATATTATATAAATTACTGCTACCTTCTTTATAACAACTATATCCTTTTAAAATAGTTCCAAATTCATTTTTAGTAGCTAATTCGATAACAGCATCTTTTATTCTTAATAAATCTTCTTCTTTTATCTTTATTTCTTCTTTTGCTATTTCATATAGAACATCGACTATAAAGTCTAAATCATTTGAATACTCTTTGCCAATTAGTATTCTACCATAATCTTCAGATAATAAAATTGTTTCGTGGATATTAAATTCTTTATTAATGATAGAGCAGTCATAATCTCTTAATTTTTTTCGCAATATATCTTCTATTAGATGTTTTGTTTTTTTCTTATTCTTATCCCAAAGTCGTATCATTGAGATACGGTATTTTTCAGCGCATTTTTTTATTATATTAAAGTCTTCTGAATCCTTAATAATGTTATATACTGTATCATTACTTGGTATAAAGTTTTTAGGGTCATCTAGTATTATTTCTTTATCATTATAAACTTTATTATATTGACTTTTATAATTCTTTAGTATACTTTTTTTAGTTTCTATCATATTATCTGTTAGAGAATTTTTAAATAATATATTCCATGCTAACACGTAATCATTACATTCCATTTTAATATTCATATGCACACTTCCATCATCTAATATAATAATAACACACAAAAAAAAAGTTGAAAATATTTGCTTCAACTTTTTTATTACATCTTCCAAATAAAATATGCTACTACTGCTATTAGTGCAAGTAATAATATAGCAAAGAATATTCTTAGACCAATTGGCATTTTTTCTTCAGTAAAACCATCATCCATTTCGCCTTCAAAGTCATCTTTAGATAATTCCATACTTCTAGTATAGAAATCTTCATCAGCACCTGGAATCTTACCTGTACTTTCAACTGGTTCTTTATCTAATTCCTCACTGATTTTAGCTAAATCTTCTTTACTAATTTTTTGAGGCAATGTATTAGTAACTTCTGTTGGTTCTTCTTCCTCTATCTCAGCTTCTTCAATTTCTTCATTATCAGTTACTTCTTCATCTTCTTCTACTCTTGGAACTTCAGTTGTATCTACTGTTACTTTAACTTCAATTTCATCTGTATCCTCAGTTTCGTCATCATCTTTGACAGACGGTCTAACTAAATCATCGTCTTCATAGGACATTTTTACAGGAGTTGTATTTTTTAATTCTCCAGTATCTTCTGCTTGAGGTTCAACTTTATCCATCATAGAAGTTGCCATTAATTCACTTAATAAGTCTACACTTGTATTCTTATCTATTTCTCCAGCAAGTGTCTTAGAAGCTATCGTATCTATAAGATCATGTAAATGATCTTCGTCTGGATGCGTAAATCTTTCTTTTCTATTTTTACGATATTCTTCTAGTTCTTCTTTATTTAAATTCATAAGAATGTTGTATTTATCATTTTTTAATTTACGTTTTTCTTCTTTATCTAAATCAGTTCTATTCTTTCTTGCTTCGGCAATTACACTATTTATATCGTATACTCTATTTTCTTTTACTTTATAAATATTTTTAAATTCATCTAAATCTCTTTTTACTTTAGGACTTGGCATAATACTAGAGTACTCTCTCATCCTTTGATAGTTCTCTCTAGTTTTTTCGTGTTGGTTCATATTACCTAAGTCATATGTATAGGTATTGGTTACGTCTGTTAGGTTTGCATATCTTGTATTTTTACCAATATTCTCATATAATTCCTGATTTTTATTTGTTCGACTTAATTTAGATTCTTGATCTTCTTCTGTATAGCGATCCATTCTTCTCATACTATGCACCCTCTTATTATAATTTTAGCATAATAAGTATGAAAACAAAAGTGATAAATATTCCTTTACGTAAAAGGTTTTATTGGATATAATTAATGTGAGGAGGAAAACAAAAATGAAAGTAAAAGTTAATCAAGAAGCTTGCATCGGATGTGGTGCTTGTACTGCAATTTGTGATGCTGTATTTGAAATGAATGATGAAGGTTTATCAACTGCTAAAGTTGAAACTGTTGAAGAAGCTCATGCTCAAGAAGTTCGTGATGCAGCTGATTCTTGCCCTACAGGAGCAATCGTTACAGAGTAATAAAAAAAACACCATTTGGTGTTTTTATTTTTTTAAGCTATAAATAATTGCAACCTCTTTTGGAGTTAATTTACGGTATTCTCCAGATCCTAAATCATTAAGCTCAAAGATTCCTACACGGATTCTTTTTAATTTATCTACAAGTATTCCAACACTTTCAAACATTCTTTTTACTTGATGATTCTTGCCTTCATGAATTGTTATTTCTACAGTAGAAGTATTCTTTTCTTGGTCTACTTTTTTAAGTTTAACACGTGATGGTTTTACTATTTGTCCATCTAAGTCTACTCCATCTTTTAATTTATTGATTTGTTCACCTTTTATAATACCATTTAATTTAGCTATATATACTTTATCGATATTACTTTTTGGATGCATTATAATGTTTGCAAAATCTCCATCATTTGTAAGTAAAATTACACCTGTAGTATCATAATCTAATCTTCCTACTGGATAGATTCTTGCAGATGTTTGAATGCAGTCTACTACAGTTCTACGATTCTTATCATCACTAGTTGTAGTAACTACACCTCTAGGTTTATTTAATAAATAATATTCCTTAGTTTCTTTTACTATAGGTTTACCATTAACTGTTATTTCATCATTATCTTTTACTTTGGTACCTAGTTCTGTTACTGTAGTACCATTTACTTTTACTAATCCATCTAGTATCATTTGTTCAGCTTTTCTTCTAGATGCAACTCCAGAAGCAGCTATTACTTTTTGTAATCTTTCCATACTAACACCTCTTTTTGGCGATATAAATTATATCATATTATTTTCTTTTCTTCAATTCTTTGACTATTTTAAACCCAATTGTCTAATTCTTGTTTTTATTTGTTCTTCTGGTACTCTATATTTATTTGATAAGTGTTTTTTATTTTTACATAAAATATAGTTTTTTATAAAAGGTAATTCAGGTAATAAATAATCATAGGCGAATTGTTCACTAGTATAATCATTTATATTTTTATTTAATTTATAAACTAAGTCATTTCTATTATATAAAATATTACCTATTATTTTACCTAGTGCAAAGTTTGATTCTTTTTCATTTAAACTTTTATTTATAAAAATCATTTGTTTATTAAAATCTATGTAAGATATTAATGAATCGTCCATTTCAATACTTTCAATATCAAATCCTATATAAGATATAGTTTTTTTTGGAGAATCTATATTACTTTTAACTACTACCAATTTTCTTAGTTTACCTGCTGTTTTCTTTATGCTATCACTTATTACTAGTTTTCTTATATGTGTTATTCTATTATCCATAATTCACCTCACAAAATGCCAATATTATAGAGAATAATATTTATCTTGTCAATTACATTATTTCACCTAATTATTATTTTGGAATATTCTATAGTGAAGGAGATGAATTTATGTATTCTTACCCTAATATTAGAAATGATTTTCGTGGTGAGCAATTTATGCATGGGGATGATGGTGAAAGATTCTTTTGGGCACCTTTTGTTGTAGGTGGTCTTGCTGGTACTGCTTTAGGCTATGGTATTGCTAATAACAATCAAATGAATCATGGTTATTACCCTGGGCCTTATTATCAACCATATCCTATGTATGTTTATCCTACTCAAACAACTTATTATTTCTAAAAAAAATAATGACTACTGTCATTATTTTATTTCGTCTTTTATTTCATCGATGTATTTTTTTAATTGTCTTGATTCAGGTCCTAAAATTATTTTTAATTGATTATCAATTTCAACTATACCTTTAGCACCTAACTTTTGAATACCTTCTTTATTAGCTTTTGTAACATCAACTAGTGTAACAATAAAACGAGACATATTAGATTCAGTAGAAATAATATTCTTTTTACCACCTAATAGTTCGACTAATTTATTATAATCAAGACCAGCATCTTTTTGAGTTGCCTTCATTACTGCTAATAAAATAACAATTAAAATTGCTGCTATAATTACATACTTTATCATATCATCACCAATTACATTATACACTAATAAAAACAAAAAAACTAGGAATTTCCTAGTATTTTTTATTGTTCTTGATTATTCTCTTCTAGATACTTTTTCTTGTAGATATCATATCCACCATTTAGAATCTCAGTAAATTCTTTGTATTGATCTGTTTCATATCCCATGTGAAGGATTTTATCAATATCTTCATGATTGAACGCATGAATTACATTTGCTTCTACAATTCCTTCTGGATAAGTACATCCACCATATTCATAAATTGTTTTCTTTGCTTCAGTTTCTGTACCATCTTTAGCAATTTGTGTTCCTGTAGGGAATACACAGTAACTAGTAATCATTAGTTCTTTTTTTGCTCCCTTTAGAAGCACTACTGTTCCAATTGGTAAAAATCTTTCTTTCATAATTTCCCCTCCTATTCTTTTAATAACTTTCTACAACTTCATATTCGTTGTTGTTATCATCTATATCATTTTCAAAATTATCAAAGTCAGAGCTGATAATTTCAAAATCGTCATCTGACTCTTCTTGCTCTTTTTCTTCTTCTTTGTCTTTATCTTTTTTATCCATAACAATCTTTGCTCCTATTCCAGCAGCAGCTGCAGCACTTAAGGCAGCAGATGTTGGGATAACAAAGTTGTTTGCTTTTTGTTCTTGATCAATTTCTTCTTCACTTTCAGAAATTCTAATTGTTTCTGTTTTACTAGATTTGTTCTTAGTAATTGAAGAAGCTAGTGTTCCTTTTGTATCTTGTTCTCCTATTGTACCATCACTAGTTACAGCAGAGCTTCCACTTAGTGAGAATCCACCTTTTGAGTATCCTCCTCCACCATGAGTTGAACCACTACTTCCTAGAGTTGTAGTTGAAACATTGTTTTGAGCAAGAGAACCTTCAATTTGAGGTTTATTAACTGGATATTTATTTCCACCTGCAACAACTTGTGTAGATGTAGGATATTGATATGGAGATATTGCTGATTGCGTGCTTGTAGCAGCAGGAGTAATATCTTGTGTCTTTGATGTTGTCGTTGTTGTCGTAGTTGTATTTGTTGTTATAGGTTTATTATTATTTGCTTTAATTGTTCCAATACTTGTTGCTAAGCTAGATGTGCTTGTTGTTGGAGTACTACTTGGAGAACTAGATGGAGATGCAAATGATCTTCCTCCACTAGAACTTGTATTATGTGTTAGTTCTGCTTTTGGAGCTGTTGTTGTTGTGGTTGTTTGACTAACAGCTGCTTTATTTGCATTTTTAATAGCTTCAGTTACTACACTAGGATTACTTACTACTTTTGCAGTTTCAAGAGTGTGACCTGTATATTGATGTGGTTGTGCACTCTGAGTTCCACTATTTCTTATAACATTTCCTGTACTTGCTGGAGCAGAATTATAAGAGGAACCTCTTCCATAGCCACCATTTGTTCCATTTTGTTGTGGAATAATTGTTACTTTTGGTTTTGATAACTGTGTAACTCTTTCTATATTTTGAACTCTAGCTTCAGTATTTACATTTGTATTATATACCGATTCTGCAGTAATAGTTCCTGCTTGAAGTGTTGCACCTGGATTTGATATAGCCATATTTCCAACAGACTTTACTATATTCTTTGTTGTTTGAATTGGATTTATACTATGTGAAAATTTTCTAACTTCACCTAAGAATCCAGTGGATTCTTCAGCTACTACGCTTCCTCCAGTTGCTGTAGATTGCTTTCCTGCTTTAGTTAATTTACTTAAAGTAGAATCGGCTAACTTTCCTTGAAGTTCTGGATTATTCTCAACCTGTTGACCAATTATTTCTGATACTTGGTCACCTGATTTTGTAGCTTCTACTTTATCCAGCCTATTAAGTTTTTGGATTTGTTTATCATTAAGTTTTCCAAGATCATCTATACTTTTTGCTTGTGGTGTCGTTTTGGCATTACCATTCATTTGGGTTTCATCTCTTAAAGCAACTTCTTCAAATCTATCTGCATATTTAGCTAAACTTCCATCTACTTTAGATAGTTTTAAATCCAATTTTGCTATTTGACTTTGTTTTTCCATTTCAGAAAGGGCTTTATTATTCATTATACCTTTTTTCTCAGTTAACAAATCATTTCGATCTTTCATTAATCTTTTTACGTCTTCTTTGGCATATTGGTCTCCAAATTTTCCAACGACATAGGCAACTCCACCTTGAATAGCACCAGTTTTAAGTCCTTGGAAGAAGGATTCGTTGAGTGTTTTACCTTTGAGTAATGCAGATTCAGTTCCTGAACCTACTCCACCAAAACCCGCTACTAAAGAGTTGATTCCTGTTTCTCCAACTTTTAAATTTACTTTAGGGAATAATTTATCAACTGCAGAGTTAGCTCCACCAACCATTTTTCCAATTGTTAGATATCCTGCTGCTGTACCAAATCCTTTTATTACATTTGCAGCTAATCCATTTGCACCAAATACACTATATTTGTCAATAAATGTACCATCTTTATAAAAAGTGGAAAACCTTTCTCCAGATAAATCTCTTTTAACGAATTCCGCACATGAGTTTGCAAAATTTTCATTTCCAAATATTCCTGCAGTAAATCCGACTGCACTTATTGCAGCATCACCGATATTTTCAAATGCTGTTAGAAAACCTTCACCAAACTTTGCAAGTCCCATTCCAAGAGAGGCAAATAATTTCTTGTACCAAGGAGCATTGTTGTAATCTTGAATTTCTGCACACTTTGATTCTATTGCATTTTTTAATTCATTAATGTAGTTTCTACCACTTTCTGGAAATCCACAAATTGTACTTCTGTTTTGTCCAACGTCTATATATGCTCCACCTTGTACTTGTTGTAAGTGATTAAAACCTGAATTTAATGCAGCTTCAGTTTGAGATAATGCACTATAAGCTGCTTCTAGACAATTAATTGAATTTTTTACTGTTTCTTCTTTATATACGAATCTTGCCATATGCCCTCCTATTATTCTAGGTACGGATTTTTATTCTTTTTGTTATTTATGTAATACATAGTAAAGGGAGAAAACTAATTTCTCCACTTACTATACACTGCATAAATGCAGTATATATTTTTTATTATTCTCCACTATATTTTAGTGCAGCTTCTACAGCCATTCTTAAGTTTGTTGCAGATTGTTTCATTTCTGCCATAGCTTCTGGTACATCTGAACTATAATAATTGCACCAGTTATTCTTTACTTCATCTGACCATGAAGTTTCAATTCCATCTGGAATATTTCTTTTGATTGCACCGTCTAGTGTTTCCATGCATCTTTCCATTGTTTCTACGATGCTATCGATTTGTGCAGCATCTTCTGTTGCTGCTCCTGGAGTAATTGTAATATTCATATCTTAATCAACACCTTTCTTAAAAATTCTACTTCATTGAGCTTGATAGATCGCTGATCATACTTGAGAATGATTGTTTTTGCATTCCCATATATTCTTCAGCATCATCGATTGTTTGTGCTAATTTATTAAATATATCTTCCTTAGCTTGGAATTTGTTTAATAAATCGTTTGCTGGATCTCCCATAATGTCACCACTTGTAATTTCGGTAACTAAAGCTTGTAATCTTGCTAAATTACTTTTGTAATCTTCTCCTGCTGTTTCTAATGCATTTTTTAAATCTGCTAAACTTTCTTCTTCTACATGAATAGCCATGCTTTCACCTCCTATGGATTTTTAAGAATAATGCGTTTCGACAATCCGAACCCTTATCCTTATAAATCAATTTTATTATTTTTTGACTTTTTATGCAAGGTTT
>AUXO012979283.1_pt1 | contig 10125 bp, 10 predicted proteins | sample 768731 | NCBI WGS metagenome assembly AUXO01 (sample SAMN02715735, study PRJNA202380) | gut metagenome | biome: sheep rumen | host: Ovis aries | place: New Zealand: Palmerston North | reverse complement strand
CTGCTCCTACCCAGCCCCTTGGCATACCCAAAGGGCTGCCAAGGGTATGCGAAGGGTATGCCTACACTATGCCAAGGGTATGCGAAGGGTATGCCAAATCATTTTGATCGTGGCTCTCGCTACTTATGTTATCACTTGTGGCATCAGTTTCCTTCTGACGATTAAGTTCCTCCTGGCGTTTAAGTTCTTGTTGCCTTCTGCGTTCTTGTTCTATCCTTTGTTGTTGCCTTTGTTGGACAATACGTTGGGTGCCCTGCAATACACCTGACAAGAAACCTTGCCAGAACTGAGCATTTACATTAGGAGTAGCAAAGAACAACAGGAATACAATTGTTATGTGTTTCATGGCTTATATCTATTTAGTATATGTGTGGTATAACTACTGTCCCGTTAAAACGAAACCAAGCATTATTTGAAATAATTAATTTGCCTATTTTAATGAAATACTAATAAATTTAGTTTTCTACTATTTTACAAACGCCATCCAGTGATGACATATATAATAATGGAATTACAATTTTCGAAGGGTCTTCTAACAATGCGGGCATTCCTACAAGTTGACTAAAATAGAAATTTGTCCTCATTGAGTGTGTGTTGGTAAATTTTTCGTCCGTGGAATATGTAATATGGACAGACAATTCATTTCCAGGAATCCTTGGAATATCTACTGTTTGACCGCGTTTCAGTTTGCCACGACGTACTGTGTAGTCATAAGATCCTTTTTTTAAAACACCCAATGAAACAAAGAAGGGCAAATACTTGGATAAGATTTTTGAATGAAGTCTATCACGCCAGTACGCTCCAATATATCTTGTAGCATATAATGGAATTTTATTTATTGATATCGATGCCATTGGAGGTATGGTAACAATGCGCTGAGAATACACGGTAGTTGTATTGGTGCTAGTATTAGCGCCTCCTACGCTAATGCCACTTGCAAGAGTCCCTAATGCTCCTCCTATACCCAATGCGCCTGTAATTGAGCCTAAATTAACACTTCCTCCGCTGGTACTGCTCTCGCCTGACGATGTTGATGAAGGAACATATAGTGCCTGTGCATTATCACATTCTATATAAAAACAGCTTGCCAGATCAACATATAGGCGTTTATTTGTCTTGTTATATAATATTACATCCATTGTTGATCCGTACTTTGTGTTAAATTCCGTTCTCAATTCCGGTGTTTCAACGATAGAACCCTCCTCCATTTTTAAGACTATACCATAGCCTCCGCATGAACTTTTGGGTTTGGAGCCCACATATTCTATCTTCCTGTTGTTATACTCTCGAACAAGTCGTAAGTTATCCTCTGCCAGATTTGGATTTATTTCTAAGGAAGATGTTTCTGTTGATGCAGATTTCATGTCATCAGTAAAGATATCCTTATCACCACTCTCGTAGTTAATCGACATTACTTCCGCTTTTTCTATTAAGTACAACGGGCCACGTTGGTTTGAGAACTTTTTGTACTTGATTTCATTCTTATTGATCTCAATTACTTTAGAAAGTATAGTTGTACCATCTCTTTTCACTATGACATCCTGCGCATATACAGCGAATGCCATTGTAGTTGTTACTGCAAAAACTATGAATCTTTTCATATTATTTATTTCGTTACAGGTCGTACAAGAAGTCCATTAAATCCATTTGTATTCATGTCAGAATAACTACCAAGAACGTAGGTTGTAAGACTAATGCCCTCCTGTTTAAAAAACAGGAATTTCACCTCATTCCAATTTTGCTTGTATGCCATTGTAGCTGACCAATAGCGACCATAGGTACTTTGTCCAACTACACTTGTGCCATTTGAACCGGAAAATCCTTTTCCTATACCACCACCTGCCGGTAAGAATATTGAGTTGCCGTTTTGGCCAGTCATCCGTGCACCATATATCCCATTATAATACTCCCACGAAAAGCTACAGTAATAATATAATTCCCGTATCTCGCTGAACGTAGGCATTCGCCACGTACTACCCCATAATGTTCGTGCAACATCATATGATGTTCCTGATATATCATAAGGAATACGAGAGCTCGTGTTGCCATATGGATAGTTATCACTACTATAACTATATTTTGTGTATGTTTCACCCCAGGCATAATATTCACCACATTGCCATGGAGACGTAGCTCCCACATTACATGTAGCCCATTTCAATCCACTAGGTAGGCCTAAATCCACCCATTCATGACCAGCCAAGATACCCTTGGTTGCCTTAGGGGTACTGAAACTCTTGGTACTGCCATAGAAATATCCCTCTCCGCAACGCACATAGGCACAATAATAGTAAGTAGTATTGTCTTGCAGATTACTTACATTTGCCTTAAAATTCTTAGTCTGAGTAATGTCTGGCTTAACATCAATCACATAGTTACTCTTTGATGGGTTTCCAGATGTGTTTAGGAAAAATCCATACTCATATTCGCTTTCATAATCTAAAGATATATCTGCAGAACCATTTATGGTTACAGAGTTGCTCGTTATATTCTCTGAAGCACCAGTTGTAACATTAATATTTGGTGAAGGAATTATGAAAGAAAGTATCTGACCGAGGTAGGTAATATCACTCGCATCGGCATATGTACAGAAGTAGTATGTCTTTCCTATTTCCAATTGGGTAAGAGTAAACGAGCAATCTCCACTTTCAGTAGATTTCAACTTAACACCATCACTTAAGGAACTTTCGTTACCGAAAATAATTCCAAAACTATCATCTGCCTGTAAACCTGTAGCTGATCCAGAAACTTCCACAGACGAATAGTCTATAATTTTGGGCTCGTTAGTTGTTAATACTGGTATTTCCAATTCTTCATAAGTATCTGTTTCTATAGGAAGAAAGCCTACTGCACATAATGTATTGTCTGCATCAATCGCGGGATAGAGAGTAGTAATTGTATTCAAATTTGTATTTGTATATACATCTTTGGTTCCTATCAGCCCAATATGATTGTATGCCTCTGTATATACAGATAGGTCTTTTGACGGCATAACGACAGAGGATGCAGATAGTTGGTTGTTTGTGAACAGGAATGCATAGGTCTGTTTTGAAGTATTTCCATCTGTATATAGCAAACTGTTATTTGTCTGTGATAGTGTGACATAACCCTCCATCCGTTTTGCTACATCATCCATTGAAATACCCCATTCTGCCAGCGGCACATTGGGAGATACTTTATTATCTGGCCAAACAGAAGACACCTCGTCGCTGCAAGATAATATTCCAAATGCGGTAAAAGCAAGAGCCACAATGGTAAATATGCTATTCTTTTTCATTATTTCCCCTCCTTTATTTTATTCGGTTAATAACCTGTTCTATTACTTTTTCAATGTTTTGCAGGCGTAGGCTGACATTACGTATATCCGTACCCTGGGATGCGGGATTTACCGTAATAGTGCACACATCTGATATGCTTGTTCCTTTTGCTTTAACCGTTATTTTGGCAGAGCCTTCCCTGCGTGCTGAGACAATACCATTAGCATCAACACTAGCAATTGCATCGTCTGACGATTGCCACTCCCACTCTGCAATAGCTGATGTAGGAGTAGTTGTAGGTAGAAGTTTTAATTGGTATCCAATGGTTACTTTTTCAGTTTTAGGCAACGTTACTTTCTGTACCTGTGCACTTACCGTAACATTACATTTTGCGGTTAACCCATTCGACGTTGTAGCGGTTATAACTGCCTGTCCACTTTGCAAGGCGGTTAACTCACCCTGTGAATTGACCTTACATATATTTTCATTGGAAGAAGTCCATGTGATTGCCGTTGATGCATTTTCTGGAGTTAGGGTATAGTCTAGCTTTGCTGTATTACCCTCTTTAATAACAGTATCTTGGGGAACTATCGAAATGTCAGTGGGTATAATGGCATCATCAGGAGTTTCTTCCTTCGCATATATTACACATGTCGCTGTTAGCCCATTACTTGTTTCTGCAGACAAATACAAACTCATAGCCCGTTTGGCAGTAATTGACAACACATCTCCTGACTTTGTTATTTCGTATGAAGAAGGTCGTGACGATAGGGTCTCTATTACTCCCCATTCATATGTAGATGATGAATTGGCAGGTGTCATTTCAATCTTTACTTTTACCGTTTCACCTACCTTCATATCCACTCCTGTTGGGTTGAATCTAAAGCCGGTTGCTGCTCCGCCACCTTTAACTGTAACATAATCATAATATGTTCCGTGTCCTACGTGTATTTTGTCATCATAGCTACCTCGGTAAGAGTAAGTATAGGTAACCTGTATTTTTATAGAAGACTTGGCGCTAATTCCTGTTACTGTGGCATAGCATTCAGACGAATGGCTGTATACCGCTAAATATTTGGCATCACTTGCATCTGCCAATTCATAGAAAGCATGGGTTATCCAACCTCCATTTGGTGCATCTGCTGTGCAATAGATGTTGGTAGATGCTCCGACATTAACGGAATATTGGCCTGCTTTGACATTTTGCGCACCCATCAGTAGTAATAAGACGGGAAACAATAATAGAATCTTTTTCATTTTATTTGTTTAAAGTTAGAAATTGTAATCTAATGAGCTTCAATATTTTTTACAACTCTTATACATACTTCATAAAGAAGATACAGAGGAATAGTCACAAGAACAAGTGTCATAATATCGGGAGGTGTAATGATGGCTGCGACAGTCATAATAACTATGACCGCATTCTTCCTGTAATTGGAGAGCATATCAGAACTGATTAAGCCCAACTTTGCACAGGCAAAGGCTATCACTGGGAGCTGAAAGACCAAGCCCATTACCAATGTAAGGGATACGAAGGTCGTGATATAACTATCAAGGGTAATGGTACTATGTACTTTTGCTGCCACGCTATACGTTCCGAGGAAACGGAATGAGATAGGAAAAAGTATGTAATAGCTCATCAGGATTCCTGCTATGAAAAGCATATAGATTACAATTACTACTGGCACGGAGTAGTGCCGCTCGTTCTCATATAAGGCTGGAGATATGAAACGGAAGAGTTCATAGAGGATATAGGGCGATGTACCCAACAGTCCTAAATAGACTGCCATAGTGATGTGCGACATGAATTGACTGGATAAATCCGTTGCAATCAAATCCACATTCCATTTTTCAAAATGGAAGTCTGGATTCCACTGCTGAATAACACCTTCTATCCATCGATAAGTTACAAAATCCCATTCACTTGGTGCCAACAACACTTGCCAGGTTGTGTCCTTGATACAGAACACAAGTACTGCCACCGCTCCTGCTGCTCCGAGTATGCGGAAAAGCATCTGGCGGAGTACTTCAAGATGTCCGCCAAATGTCAGCAGAGCGCCATCATCCCGTTTATTATTTTCCAGTAACTGTGTCTGATGGCTGCTGTGTTCCTGTTCCTGCTGACACTTCTGCTTCTGTTGTTTCTTCTTGTACTTTTTCGCCATAATCTTCTTGCTCATCCTCAAGTGGTTCTTTCATGCCTTTCTTGAAACTCTGTACTCCCTGTCCCAAGCCCTTCATCATTTCGGGTATTTTTTTTCCTCCAAAGAGCAACAAAGCGACACCACCGATAAGCAGAAGTTCTGTGGTTCCAATAAATAAGAATTGTATTGCCATACGTCTATTCTGTTACTAAGAAGATTTCACATGTATCAAAGTTGATTTCCCAATTTCCTCCTTCAACAGACTCCCATTGGTACTTATCTGCCATGCGATCCCACCACGATTGGAACTTAGTTCCTGTCTCGCCCATATCCTTTACCAGTTTCTCATATAGTTCGGCATTGTCTGCCGTGAGAATCTTTGCCAATTCATTTAAACCATTGCGACGTTCGAAGAGCGTCTGGATCTCATTACGTTCTTCGGGTGTCACTTGCCCTACAAGTTTCTTTGTTTCCATATTCATTTAATTTTTAGTATAGCTCTTTCCTCCCCAGTTTTCCGCCACTACATCTGCGGCATATACCTACAGACAAATCTGGATCATGACTGAGCCTGTTTGGTTTTACGTTTCCTGTACCATTACATGCAGGACACTTTATATCGACATATCTCCATTTGTTGCTTACGGAATCATGTAACTCTTCTATTGTCCCTCCAGTTTGTGTATGCACATGCCCCTTCCCGTCATAAAAGACTACATATGGGGTCGTGCTACCTTCACAAAAAGTGCCTTGGTGATTTATATTGGTATAGAACGCTACTTTGGCATTGTCTGTTGGAGAAAAGGAGTCAAAAGTGTTAATGTCGTTTTGTGAATAGTTTCGATAAATTACATATAGTCTAATCCCAAATCTGTTTATGAAACCAAGTGTGTCAGACTCCAATGCCTTTTGCATACGGGTTGTCGGACACTGGTGTCCATGTTGGCACTTAGAATGAACAAATAATAACAATGTAGGAGATTCGTGAAACATTACCGTATCGACAGGATTGCGGAACCTTGTTTCAAGAACATAGTCCTCCTGCCCCCACAGATTCAATGTAGTTACCAACAAAATCGAATATAACAATAATCTTTTCATTCTTAACAGTTATTTTGCAATGTGAGCACATCCTGTACACGCATCTCTGCACATACCTCTACAAGTTTGGAAACAATTCCCATTACAAGAATTTGCACAAGTTCTTTTACATTCACCAGAACATGATTCTTTACAACCTTCTGAACAGGAACTTACACACTCACGCGAACATTGAGCAATACAACATGATTTGCAATAGGCCTCACAGTTGCCCTCACATGAAGTTGACAAACGACTAAATGGCAATATTGAAACTACGGGTGACATAGACAATGCTATCACTGGCATTATCTTAGCTATTTTTTTGAACATTTTTCGTCTGCTCATTAATTCCATATTACCAGTCTCCTCTTTTTTCAAATGGGTCAATATAGTCAATTTCTTTAATCTCTGTTTCAGACAGAAATGTTCCGTGCTTGCGGATGTTTAGTAAAAGCTCTCGCGAAGCGTTGCGCTCCAAATGTGCCAAGACACATTGTTCATGGCTCGGTGTATTGACCTCTAACGTCATTTTACGGTTGAGCCAGATGCAACGCTTGCACTGGTAAGCATCGCAATGGCGGCAGATAGGAGCATAATTCAACTTATAGAGTTGCTTGTTCTTGATGTCAAGCCCATGATCAAAGTCGCCGACGCTGTCCTTCTCATCTTCATAATAAAAAGCCGGACAAATATAGAACTTTCCATTTGGTGCAAGCGTAATGTTTGTGTCGCCTGATCCGCAGTTGTTCATTTCCTTTAGCATCATGCGGTCAGTAAGCAGGTTCAGTTGAGGAGTCTTGCCATCAATGTACAATTTTTCAACATGTTCGGCGAGGGTATGTAGTACCTGCTTATACCTGTCAAAATCTATATCGGTGAACTTCTCCACGTCTGTTATGACAATATTCAGTCGAGATACTTTGGCTAGAACATCCTTTACGAATAAGAATCTTTCAAACAAGTCTGCTTTCGTTGTTCTCAACACATAGCTCTTGCCTTCTTTAAATTCACCAAAGGAGAGTCCTGTCCAGTCATGACAGACTATAACATCCGCTTCGTCTTTCAAAGATTCATCCTCACAAAGTGAAGAAACTATCTTGCTATGATCAATTGTCTCAATAACCTCTTTGTACTCCGATGGCAATTCGTAGTCGGGATAGATAAACTGAATCATCAGGTTCTCCATCATACCAAAACGGATGCCTGCCTTTAGAGTATCCAATGGGATAAGCCCGACCTTCTTCGCGGGATTCTCATAATGGCAGTATGATGTACTTCTATTGTCTAATAAAATTATAAGGTATTGCAGCATAGCACTAACATATTTCTTGTTTTATTTCCTTTTTGTTCTTCTCATACTCTTCGCGTTGGCCTTCCAATTCTAATTTTCGGTAAAGTTTATTCCAATAGTAGTTGTTGGCTCGAACGCGGGCTTTGTGCATCTTACAAATAGCAGTAGCTCTTTGATATATAGTAGGCGTGTCTGCAGCATCATAGTTCTCTCCTTGACACCATGCACATCCTCTGGCAATTTCACATGAAAAACATTCACTCGTAGATTGAACATCACGTACTAATGTCAGGAATGGCCTTAGCAAATTTTTATTAATGCCCTCATAAATATTGCCTATGATTATTGGTTTCTTCTCTCTCAAGGAGTATTGTGCGAAACGAGTGCATGGATAGAAATTACCTGCTGCATCAATGGAAAGCATATTTCCCGCACCACACCAGTTTCCGTTCTCGGTAATTGGATTGAGGGGTTTGCCTATATCCTCGCTAAAAAAGGAACACGCATTCTCCTTGTATAAATCATTGTCTATTATAACATCTGCCAGTTCCATGAGTTGACTTTCAAGAACAGCGTCATCTCCTTCTTTCCATACATTCTCAAACACACAATTAATATTTACTTCATGTATTCCCAACTCAAATAGATGCAAAACACTTTCTTTCACAAAAGGTATGTCTGCACTGCTTATTGTCACCTTTGTCGCAGCGTCTGGAAAGACTTTCAGATAGAGGGGGATATTTCGAACTACGTCCTTATAAGACCCTTTCCCCGTATTTTTATATACACGATTCAAATCATGTTTATATTCTGTACCGTCAATAGTAATCGTTATTCGTATATGTGACTCGTTCTTTTTAATGAATCGTTGTATCTTCTCCTCATGGAAATTGATTCCGTTAGTTGTGAAATTGAATCTATAAGAATTAAACCAGTGATGTCCAAGACGGTACATCTCAGTTTTCAAATAATCACATATCTTATCAATTAAGTCAATTTCCAAAAAAGGTTCACCGCCTATGAAGTCAAAAACGACAGACTGCGTTGAGAACCAATCATCATACTCATTATTTAATATGTAATCAATGGCTTTGCGCGCAGTATCAAACGACATCCTCTCTTTGTTATTCTTGCCAACAAGATAGCAATATTTACATGCAAGTTGACAATCTTTGGTGACAATAAAGGTAATATCCTTAGCTATGCCGTCTTTCCAAACACGACTACCTTCTTTTAACTGAAATCCCATCATAACAATAACTGTAAAACGTTGAGGACGGTATTCTCCGTCCTCACCTAAATTACTACGCTTTGTTTACACCCTTACAACCATAGTTCTTACAGGTTCCTGAACAGGTAAACCGGCATCCCCCAGAGCACGTTCCTTGACAAGCAGAGGTTGAACACACTGCAGTACAGCCATAATGACAACCTGAAGGAGTAGATTCTACAGCCTGTGCGATTACAGGTGAATTTGCCATCAAGATAGCCCCCAAAATAGGCAGCGTACTCTTTGCTGCTTTCTTGAAGAATTCCCTTCGCGACTGGAGTTCTTCGTTGTTCTTGTTCTTCTTCATAACGTTAGAAGTTTTAAGTTGCCTTCCCAACTCCCTCGGTCAGCAGTTAATAATTCCGGTAAGTATATGGAAACAAAAAAGGCATGGGAGTTACTACTTCCGCCCATCCCTGACCTCAGGCTCTCGCATTGCCTCTTCCCAAGGATAAGCAACGCAGCCAGCCCACGCCTGAAGATTATATATACAGCCAAGCTTAGCCCTATCATGTAATAAGGTAAGTTGGAATATAATCTACCCACGCAGACGCTTACTGTTGCTATTATCTCCTGTGGGAAGTTCAAACTTGCGAGATTTGAGATCACAGAATGATAACGTCCGTAAACGCCTTTTCGAGACCTGCCCTACAAACGGCTTGGTGGTCTCTGTTCCAATAAGTTATTGGCTTACCCGCTTTTATGGCAAGTTTCGCCATCGCAAAAATACTAAAAAATAATATATGACGAAAATTTTAAAAGAAAAAAATACATACCTAACTCTCCTATAAGCAATGTGACCGATGTCTGACTGCTGCCATAAGATATTTACGGTAAACAAGGATCAACTGCTGGTCATATCACAAACCTACAGTTATTTTTTTGTCCTGTATATATTCAGATACCAGATTTTATATATATCTTCGCCATAGGAAAACATAGAAAGGACCGAATATGAAAAAGCCCCGAAATTATCACAGCATGTTAAAAAGGAGGAACGCAGAAAGGATGAAAACCATACGCTGCGTTCATGTGGAAAACATTGTAGGGATTCCACGGGTTGGGAGGCCTAAACCTTTT
>AUXO018223615.1_pt1 | contig 10126 bp, 19 predicted proteins | sample 768731 | NCBI WGS metagenome assembly AUXO01 (sample SAMN02715735, study PRJNA202380) | gut metagenome | biome: sheep rumen | host: Ovis aries | place: New Zealand: Palmerston North | reverse complement strand
GAATATTTTATTAAAGGAAGAATGTCTACTGGTTATGCAATTCTTATGGATATAGAAGGTGAGAAAATTGATTTTTCTTCAATGCCAAAAGGCTATAAGACACCAAAATTAAGCAACTGCATACGTGTAACAGCAAGAACATCACAAATAATACAAACAGTAGCGATATAATGCCATTCATCCCATCACCTAAAGGTAATGGGTTTTCTGGCTGAAAATTTATAAAAAACTCTTAAGAAAAAACTTAAGAGTTTATTTTTTATCTTTATTTTCTGCTATATATTTAATTTTTGTAGATGGTTCTTGTGTTTTGTTTTTAAAAGGTGAACTATAATTTATTTTACAACTTGGCGTAAACTTTGGAGTTAAATCGTTATAATTATACATTGATTCTCCTTTTTAACTAAGATACATTGACCTATATCTCATGTCATTATTTTCTTTTATTTTATAATTTAATCTATTTTTAAATTCCAAATTTTCTTCAGGAGTTGCACATCTTTCTTTTGGAACTTTAGTGATTTTTACATTTATATTATTCTTTTTAAATTCTGCTTTCATTTCAGATATAAAACTCATTTTTTTATTCTCCTTTTTTTATAATCTTTTATATTATATCACGTTTTTGTTTTATTTAACAAATAGTCATTATTTTGCTGTAACAAAAATCAAATTAAAAATATTTTTATCTGGCGGAACTATTTTTGGATACAGCTTCTGGTATTTTTAATAATTTGTTTTTCAACATTTTATTAGATTCCCTGTTGTTACAGGGAGCTCGTCTGGAAATTAAAACCTATTATTTATGCGGGCTGCAGCTATTTTTTATGTCTAAAAATTTTAACTTGAGAAGCTGTTGCATGTAATGATTTTTGGTCAATAATTTGTTTAAATACATTTTATTGAAAAATTCCAGGATACAGGGGACCAGAGATTTTCTCTTCTAAAAAAATGTAAAGCACTTTTTACATTTTTTTGTTATATTTTTGTGGTAGGATAATAATATATTAATGTAAAGGTACTTTTACATTTCTTTACTAAAGGAGAAAAAAGAAGAATGAAAAATAATATAGAGAAACTAAGAAAAGAATTAGGTCTTACTCAGCAAGCTTTGGGTGATAAACTTATGGTTTCTAGACAGACTATTATTTCACTTGAAAGCGGTAAATATAATCCGTCACTTATGCTTGCTTATAACTTGTCAGTTGTATTTAACTGCACAATTGAAGATATTTTTGATTTTAAAGGAGAATAAATATTATGGGTAAAAGAAGTTTGAGATTTTCAATTTTATTAATGATTGTAGGAATGGTGATTACTATTCTTTCTGCTACAAATATTATAGTTCCTAAGATTGAAGGATTTTATCTGGGACTTGGAATTGGATTCTTTATCACGGGTGTTGCACTTATAATTAAATATATTTTATATAAAACAAACGAAGAATTTAGAAAGAGCATAGATGAAGATATATTCGATGAAAGAGTTCATTTCATTGAAGAAAAGTCTTGGAAGGCAGCTGCAAAAATCAGTGTATTAGTTGGATTTGCTTTTGAAGTTCTTATGGGAATTATAGGAAATATGGAAGTTTTCAAAGGAATTGCGTTAGTAGTTAGTTTACTACTTACTTTGTATTCTATTTTCTATTTCTATTATAACAAAAAGTTCTAAAGGAGAGGGATTTTTCATTCCCTCTTCTTTTCCTTTAAATTAATAAAAAATATTTGTAAAATATTATTATCAAAATTTGATGGGAGTTTTTATGTTATATAAAGAGCTTATTCAAGAAATTGAAGATATGAAGGATTTATTTGATAAAGATAGCAAAATACAATTACAAAATGTTCCTACTTATTTAGATACAGGACATCTTTTTTTTGCTATTGAAGATTTGAACGATGTTTTAATAACTTTACCTTCTAGTGAATTTTATTTAATTGATATTGTTGAAAAATGGATTAATGATGTAAAGCAATTTATCAGTAAAGGTATTTGTATATCTTCTTCTGGAGATGTCTTTACTTTTGACGAAATGATTAATAATAAAATAATAGAGTATTGTTATGACAGAAATGGATTTATGGTTACTTACGCTTGTAACTTAGATGGTTGTGTATATCTTCCAGATTCAGTTTATGCAATAAAAGACGCTGCTTTTTGTCATTCAAAAGTACAAGAAGTATATATTGGTAAAAATACTTATATGATGGGTTTCGATACTTTTGCTAATTGTCCCTTAGAAGTTATTTATTTTAATGATGTTTTGGAAGAAATAAATTCTTGTACTTGTAAAAACTGTAAAGAGTTAAAACAAGTTTATCTTGGTAAAAATATACATACTATTAGAGATAATGCTTTTTATAACAATTTAGAATTGGAAAGTATAATTCTTCCTGAAAGAGTAAAAAGGATTGAATATGGAGCATTTGAAGGATGTAAAAATTTAAAAAGTGTTATACAAACAGGTAATAATTTACGAAGACTTGATGGACATTGTTTTGCTAACTGTAAAAAACTTTTAAGTTTTGATATTTTTGAAAGTGTAACAAGATGTGATGAGTCTAATTTTGATAACTGCAAAAAGACTACTATATATATTCATGTAAAAGACAAAAGATATGTTCCTTTTAAAGACTGTTTTAAAGATTGTAAAGTTGTAGTTATTGAAGATTAAAAAAAAGAGCGTTTTATACGCTCTCTTTTAATATATTGATTGCTCTTTTGATATCATTTTCTTGAAGACCGCCTCTTTTTTCATCAAAAAACGTAGTTAATATTTGATGGTCTCTCATATTTTTAGTATAATCATCGTAAATCCAATCATCTAAGATTACATAATGAATTTTAGATTCCTTATATTTTTCTAAAAATTTAGATATAGATGTTCCTCTTTTTGCTTTTTTATCATAGCAAAATTCTGATATATTCATATTATATTCTTTTAATTTATTAACAAGAAGTTCTCTCATTTCTTTTGCTTTATCATCTTTTATTTCCCAAAGCTCACACCAAGTTGATATAAGTATAATTTCGGCATTAAATTCTTTTTGTATTAGAGATAATCTTTTTATATATGCATTTTCTAAAATATCTGTTCCTATACTATTTAGAACTCCATCTATATCTAAAAATATAAAATATTTATTCATAATTTCTCCTAAAAAAGATAGCTTTTTAGCTATCTTTTAGTTTATATCATCCAGTTTTTTATTTTTATGTTCTTTTAATTTTTTTATTTATAACAAACTCTTACACCTCTTTTTTGTTAATTATATTTTATCTCAAAAAAAATAAAAAATTTGTATATTTAGTCAAAAAAAAAGACCAAACTTAGATTCCTCTAGATTCGCTCTTATTTTAATAATATTATTATTGCTTCAAATTTATTTCCATTTAATTGCTGTTTTGACTGTATTGTAAATATTTTTCTTGTTTGGTTTTTCCGAACCCCATTGTGTTAGAGTTCCGTTTAAACCTAAATTATAGGGTTGCAAGAAATCGTAATCTAAGTAACTTTCATCATTTAAATATCCAAGTTCTATTAAGCCTTCGTAACAAGCAAGTAAATCGTGTTGTAACTTACTTTTATTTACATTGTATTTAGAAAAAAGGTCTTTTTCTTTTTTCCAAATAAATTCAGGAGTATTTCTTTTATCGTGACATACATTTTTACCAATAAGCATTATGTGTTTGATGTTCTTACTACTCAATACTTTGTCAGCTGCAATTACATCACAATTAAAATTATAAGTTCTGCACTCACGTTTGTTTTTAAATTTTTCTAATGGTTTTTCTACTATATTATTACCAACAAAACCACCATTCATAACCAAGTAATCAATTTCGTGATTAATTACATAAGTTGCTACAATTGAAAGCGCTCCGCCAACAAAAATTTTTTTAGTATCATTTGGTATTTTCTTTAATATTTCTATGCCATTTTTTGTTAGTGTTTCTATTCTTTCAAAACCCTCTTTGTTCTTTGGAAAAGGGTCTAATACTATGCAACGTAAAACACCTAATTTATTTAGATATTCTATTGCGATAATATCATCTACATCTTGGTCAAGGTCAGCAATATATACAATATCTTTATTCAACGTATAAGACCTCCTAGTTTTATTTTTGTATTTATTATAATATAAATAATAGTATTTATCAACCAAAATAGTTTAGCGATTATATTATCTATAAATCAGTTGTTATAAGACCTTTGATTTTAGTTGATAATATAGGTAAAAAAAGTATAAAAAAAAGAGAAAAGTTACCAAAAACTCTTCTCTTTTTTGTTAGTTTTCACTAATTAAAATTAACATAAAGTTTCTTTTTCTGTTCCTAGTGTATAAATCTTTTCTAGCAAAGATTTATAAGACGGAATATTAAATGAAATGTTTACATTAATTTTAATTGGCTTAATTTTAAATTCTTCTGGGTGAAGTCTTATAGTTTCTGAGAGCCCATATCCAAATGCGTGAGCTGAGAACCATAAAATGATAAACATAGGAATAGTGAACTTAAGTGCAAAACCATTGCAAATAGCACAACCATCCATAATTTCCAACATCATAACTGTAAGAAAAGTTATTAATTCACTCATTTTCATTCCTCCTGTAAAAAATTCCTCACAAATATTATTATCTCTTATATTATATATTTTAAAGACTTCTTTTATATCTTTTAGATAAAATTCTATTTTTGATAGTCAATAATCAAACGTTATGTTATAATATAGACATAAAGATTTTAAGGAGATTTTTATGGGAAATAAAAATAGTTATGATATTTTTTATATAATTTATTTAATGGATATTTACGCTGATATAAAAAATGGAGTTCTTAATGAAATAGATTATTTAACAGACAAGAACAGTCCTTTAGTTCTTGGAAATGAATATAAGCATCAACTGGATGATGTAGATGATGATTTAAAAAAAATGGTTGAAAAGGACGTGGAAGAAGCTTTAAATGATGATATAACTCTTTTTTCTAATTTTCAAAAAAGAGAATTGCTTAGAAAAAAATTTTATGAAGAACTTGGCATTACATATAAAACTTTAATGGAGTATTTCCCAGATATTAGATTCTTTTAAAAAAAGACTTAAGGTAAAAAACCATAAGTCTTTTTTTGTTTTTGTTTTTTATAGTTGATAGCTATTTTTGCTAAAGATTTTTTATCTTTAAGTATTTTGTCTTTGATTTTATTAACAGATAGCATTTTGAATTTTAGCCTTACTATAATTCCTATTTTTTAGTTTCTTTTAATTTTTTCTTAGATATAAAGTCATTCTTTCTATATTATCTTTACTGTTTCCTTCTATTACAATTATTGTTTGCTTATATAATGAACCTCTCTTTGTTTTTTCACGTAAGAAATTAAATGTTCCCATATCATTATCAAGCTTATAGTAAGTGTATTTATCATTTTTATCCTTTATTGCAATGTAAAATAAAATAGAATTTTCTTTCTTGTTTTCAATATGAATCATTTCTCCATCGTTATAATCGACAAAATATTCCATTCCGTGAGAGTCATTATAAACTTCTGCTTTTTTTATATTTTCAACAGGTATAAAATCCCTGTATTTTAAATTCTCTAATATATCTACTTTTTCAAGGTCTAATAGAATTTCTAGGGTTTCTTTATCTATTTTGTCTGTATCAGTGTTTTCAACTTTTGTTGTTTTTATTCCTTCTTTCCTTTCGCTTACATGATAAGATATATACAAGACTTTTAATGTATCTTTTGTTAATCCATCTCTATAATAATATCCTATTCTTGGGTGATTATAGTATCCATTAAAATAATGTTTTGTGCCATAGTTTGTTTGATTCTTTATAATATTTTTTATAACTTCCAATTCCACTTTTTGAAAAGATACAATGTTGTAATTATTGTCATCATCGACAAATTTTATTCCAAAAATAGTATCTTTATCTGTACGGAAAGACAGGTCTTTATATTTTTTATCTTTACTAATCATAGTAAGATTGTTGTTTACCATTGTTACATCTTCAAATTCATTTATTTCCAAATTTCCATTAAATTCATAATATGGATAATAGTTACTTGAATCATAGTATATTTCTTCTCCAATTTCTGGAACTTCGTCAACATATACAACTTTTTCATCATAAGGTTCTAATATATCAATGTCTCTATCTCTTGCATTTACTGTTTGTGGTATAAATAAAGATGTAATTATTATAATTGAAAGCATAATTAAAAGCTTATTTTTAGATTTTAACATATTTTAAATTTTCCTCTTTTTTAGATTTTTATAAGTTTAATTTAATTTAATTTAATTTAATATATATTTATTATATATTACCTCACTTCTTTTTTTATTTCAATTAAAAACAAAAAGAATATAACGAAGCTTTAAAATATTTTAAACATTAAAAAGAGGAGGTTTTAAATCTCCTCTTTTACTTCTTCTAACATATCAATCATAATTTCTTTTTCGTTTCCGTAGTCATCGGTTATAAAAGCATCTGCTACATCTCCAAAACCTTCAACTTTATATATTAAATATTCTTTTCCCATTGTTAGATTTGTTATTTGTTTATAATCTTCAGAGCCATCAAAAAAGTGTCTAACATATTCATTGTCTTTAAGTTTTACCCTTATTGGTTTGTTCAAAATTCTTTCACCTGTAAACGGATGGGAATCCAAAAACTCAAAACTTTCAAATATATCCATAAAAAAACTCCTTAATTTAAATTATTCTTCTTCCTCTTCTTCGTCATCATCATCTTCCCAGTCATCTCCATCTTCAAAAGCATCGCTGTCATTTGAAATATTTATGATTCCGTAAAAAGCTTCACCCATTATATTTAAAGTTTTTCCTTCATAATGCATTTTGCTCCACCAATCACACTGCCAACCATTGAAATCAGTGATATCATCCACATCATACATATCTATAAAATTTCCTGACGGGATGTTTATAATTCTAATTTCTTTTAATTCTCCCTTTATCATCTTATCAAGAGCTTCGTCAATTTTTTCAGTCTTTCCCTGTTCCTTAATAAAATCAATAACCAAAATAAATTCCTCCTATTTTTAATGTTCTTATATTTCTTATTATATCATGACTATTGTTTTTGCGCCAGGGAATATTAAAATTTTTAATTTTTATTTTAATTTAGCTCTGTTTTTGATATAATAGATATATAGAAAACTTTAGGAGGAATTATGTTTAGTAAGGATTTTTATAACGATATAGAAGTTGAAGATGTTGGATTTGCAAAGAAACATCTTCCTGAAACAGAAGAGATTTTTAAGTTTATTGAGGGCTTAGATTTCTTTAAAATGGGTGATTATTTTTGTTTCAAATCTGGTGGAGACGGAGATAATGGAGAAGTTTTAATGGATGAACTTGATGCTTATTTTAAGTACAAAAAAAATTCTGAAAGGAAAGACTAAGGTATGCTTAAAAACGTTCCTAAAAATGTAGTTATGGGAGGAATTTATAAAATAACTCTCAAAAATGGCAGAAAGCTTAAAGCTATGGCTACTGAAACTGATTTTTATCCTGAGGGATGGTGTTTTGAAGGAATTGATTATTTGGATTATAGAATAAAAGACGTATCCAAAATCAAAGAATCCAGAATTTAAATTGTCGAAAGGAAGAAAAAAATATGAAAATAGCAGATAAATGGGATGATGGTGGTGATAAATATTGGGATGTGGAGATTGAAAAAGATAGATACATTACAGTAAAAGAACCATTTGATGGAAACGGATATCGTTATCCTATGGACAATGAAGATGGTACAAAAGTATTTGATTATGATGGAAATACTTATGAGTCAGAAATTGACCCTTGGGATGCGGTAATATTTGTAGATGAAGAAGAAAACAAATAAACATTCAACAAATTTAGAGACTAGAAAAATCTAGTCTCTTTTTTTTATTTCTTCTTTATAGTGAATATTTTTTTTGTATATAATCTATTAGGTTTTTATTTAAAACTTTTTTAGGAGGAAATATGGCGCTTTTTAATTTGAATCTTGGCCCAGAATATTATGTTGACCCTGTATTTTCAATTGAAAGAATTCAAGATAAAGATGTTTTCTTTCAGAAAAACTTTATTTCTTATTCTAGAGTTAGCGAGGAAGATTTTTATGGAATGCAGAGGCTCATGTATAAGATAGAGAATGGTAAATATATTCTTTTCCCTAAAATTGCCAATACTAGTCTTGATAAACTTGAATATTTAACTCAGAAAGCCGATAAAGCACTTCTTTATAATTGGGATAGTGATTTCGGAAAAAGAGTTAGATGTGAAGTTAAGATTATTAGGTACGATGGACAGGAAAAGGAATATTATATTCCAAGATTTGTAGATTTGGATGTTTCTATCTATAATGAAGCTACTGGTAATGTTATGTATAAAAATTTTGAAACAAGAATTCCGCTTTCTGTTGATAATTTCAGGGTTTTTAATTATTCAGAAAAAACTTGGGGTCTTATTTTTTCTAATGCTATGAATGGAAACCTTCAGACTGTTAAGGATAATGAAAATCTCTTAAAGTCAATAAGCTATGATTTTTATTTGGAGGATGGCTGGGACATTTATGAATGTGATGAATGTCATAAGAAATTTACATCTTACAGAGACTTCTTTTGTCATCTTGCTACTGAAGGTCATATGGATTCTTTTCTTGATAGTTTTCCTAACGATAGAGAAGTTATTCGTTTAAAGGAAATTATTAAAGAAAGAAAAAAGGAAATTCTTTTAGAAAACAATGCTTAATTTTGAAAAGAGGGAGTTCGTCTCCTTCTTTTTTTTGCTTCAGAAAGTTGTCATGTAAAAAAATCAATAATTTGTTTTTACACATTTTATTGTTTATTTACTGCAGCAGTATAACTTCAGGGAAGGTTATAAAATATAAAAATACACTGCAGTCCGTACAAATACTAGTCTTTTATATTATCTATCTTTGTTTTTAATTTTTGTTTTTATTTGTTACAGGGGTACCCCGCAGGATAAAAATTTTTTAATAATTTGTTTTTCTACATCTTATTAAAAATTTTGGGCGGACGACGTGTATCATGTATTAGTTTTTACAAACAAAAAAAGAGATAGATAATCTATCTCTTAGTTTATTTCTTTTATGATATCTCGAATTTCAATCTTTAGATTTTCATAATCTTCAATTAATTCAAGTTCATCTGTTTCTTCAAATGTACCTTTTTTCAAAATTCTTTTATTTATTGCATCAACTAATTTGTCACATCTTTTTATTTCTTTTTCTATTTTTTCTAACATTAAATCATCGTCTTTTGAATTAGAAAAAGGATTATCGTATGTACATCTTTCTATTGAAGACACAATTTCTTTGGTTATTTTTATTAGTTTTATTAAATTGTCTACAAATCTATACATATCAATTTTTTCTTTTTCATAACCGTCATAATCTTTTCTTTCAGCATATGCTTCATCTAAAAGATTTTCTTTGAATTGCAAGTTTTCCAATTTGTTAAAGGTAGTATTATCCATAAATTTTTCCTCTTTATGTTGTGTTAATTTCTTATATTATAATACATCTATATCTTTTGCTTTAGGTCTTTTATAGTTCATCGTTATTTGTTTTTTCTTCTAATATTTTTAGAAATTTATTACAATCATTTATAAAATCTAGATAGTCTGCGTTTTTATCAATATCTCCATCCAACAAATAATTTCTTAAGGGAATTAATCCATTATTTAAATCGTTTATTCTATTATTTACAGAAGCTTGCATAATACGAAAGCTATGTTGCATAATACGAGAACTATAATCGTAGCTTAGTTGTTTCTTCCTAAAATCAAACCTGCTATCTAGCATATTAAAGTCATATTCTAAATCCACGTTTAATGTAACTTCTATTTTTGCAAGATTTAGATGCTCTCTAATCTTTAAAATTTGTTGTAATTCAGATTTTAAATTTATTATGTTTTCAATTCTTTCTTCGTTTGATATCATTATTTTTTCCTTTTACAGTGATTTGCTTAAGCTCATTGGTTTTTAGACCGAGAGTAGCTAATAAAACTCTTTTTTAAGTTTCTCGTATTAAATTCTTCTCTTCTTTTTCTTTTTTGTACATTACAATAGATATTATAACATATATTTAAATAAA
>AUXO015100118.1_pt1 | contig 10127 bp, 10 predicted proteins | sample 768731 | NCBI WGS metagenome assembly AUXO01 (sample SAMN02715735, study PRJNA202380) | gut metagenome | biome: sheep rumen | host: Ovis aries | place: New Zealand: Palmerston North | reverse complement strand
TGAGATTGCAGAGGACAAGGAATCCCTCGTAAGCCAGGAGACCTCTCTTACCGAAGAGGAAAAGTCATGGGAAAGATACAACATTGCCAAACTCTTCAGAGTAACTACATCGACCAAGATATACAATAGACTGAAAGGTACCATTGCAAGAATCGATGCAGCCCTCAAGACCAACTTCCTTGAAGAACTCAAGGCAGAAGTAGAGGAAGAGAAGATAAGATTCGATGAGATGTACGGAAGAAATGAGGATACAAATGAGGATACCTCTACCACGGATACAGATAAGGATAAGGATAATCCTCCATTCGATGTCGAGGTAACGGACAGGCCTTCCACATCCCATAGAACAAGAACAGTAGTATCATCACCCAATAAGGTATGGAGTATTCTTCCATTCGCAGATTCTCTGTCAGATGAGATGAAGAAGAGGATAAAGAGTGTATCCAAACTTGATGACAAGAACCATTATCATATTGAATGGGATTACCCTGAAGAGGATCTAGCTGAATGTCCAGTATGTCTGACTGTAGCACCATTCGAATGTGATACATGCCCTGGTTGTGGAGAGTCCTTCGTAGGATAGTTTCCCCAAAGTGAAAAAATTACACTTTGAAAAGAAAAGGAGAGGTTTATCAACCTCTCCTTATTTCTGCATCAGATGCAGTTATCTTCTCTGTCGTGAACTGCTATCTAGATCTATTGGAAAATGAATCGTCCTTTAACTCCTGATGGTTTTTCTATATCGGATGGGAGAGGATTCCCACTGCAGAGGAGGAATACCCCTATATATTCTGGGCATCCTTCCAGTGTCTCAAGTCTGTTATTGCTGCAATTAAATGCCTGACTTATCTCACGGGGTGCACCCTCCAGAGAAGTGAGCATATTATCGGAGCAGTCAAGGTATTCTACTTTCCTGGGGGAACCTTTGAGAGTGCAGAGGATATTATCCTGACAGGTTATTCCCCCTCCTATATTCTGTGAAATACCTTCAAGAGAAGTAAGACAATTCCTGTCACAGTCGAAGTCCCCTCCAACTATTTCAGGGGAGAGTTCAAGAGAATCAAGGTCATTATCCTGACAGAAGAAGTCTTCTCCAACTTCCTTAGGAGCCCCTTCCAGAGAGACGAGTCCATTGTAATTACAATAGAAACCTCCTCCTACCTTCAATGGCCCTCCCTTGAGGGAATCAAGGTCATTATGCCCACAATTGAAATTTCCTCCAACTTCCTGAGGAGCGCCTTCCAGAGAGACGAGTCCAGAATTGTAGCAATTGAAGTTCCCTGCCCATTTGTTCATTCTGATAACGAACCTGCCATCCTTTATAAGATTCTTTATTTTTATACCGAGGCATTTGACCCTGTCATAGCAGCTATATCTACCATCAGGCTCTTTTACCAGAAGACCCCTGTCGATATACAGATTTATATCAAAGGAGGGGTAGTCCTTCAGCTCCTTGTCATACAGATATTCAAGATATTCCGGGCATTCAATGCTTTCATCCTCGAAGGAGAAGCACCCTTTTTTACCTCCCAGAGATTCTGGATATAGAACAAGAGCATACTTGTCATCCTTGGTGCAGACATAGATGAACTTTATACCCTCTTGTGAATAACTATCCCAATAATGGGAAGTCTTCTGATAGGCAGTGCACCACTGGGCTCCTGCCTCCTTTACAGGAGGTACCCTGTTGGAGGCTATGGTCATACTTCCAAGATAGGTAAGAGGCTGATAGGCAATGAAATCCGGAGTCCTTTCTATGACGACATAATCCTTGCCCTCGACAAGACCTCCAAGACCCTTCTTCTTCGCCTGTGTCCTTGATTTTCCTTCAGAAGAAAGAAGCCCTTCGAAATCCTTGTATTCCAGATTCTTCCTGTTCCAGTCTATCCTGTTCTCATAATTTGGATGCCTTGCAAAGAAATCCTTTATCTCTTCTTTCTGTTCGTCATCCAGATTGTCGTTCCTGTCTATGAATCTGGACTTATCCTCATCGAGTCTTCTGAAATAATCTTCTCTGAAAGTCCTGCGTATTCTATTACTGTATTCTCTGGATTCCTTCAGCCATCTCATATAAACTCCCAGTTGATATCAATCATACAAGTCAAATACCACAGGATGGCCATCCCACTCAGAGTACTCTCTTCCGTTGAAATACAGATATGAGTACCTCTTGGGGTCCTTGGACAATTCATCAAGGTATTCCCTTTCTGTCTGATTGGGGCTGTGGAACAACTTCAGAGTCAGCCTTCTTACTATCTCCTTCCCCTGATAGTCCTTCTTGTATTCCCCCTCTTCAGGAACCTTGTATCCGGACTGTCCATACCCATCGTGACTGGATATCCTGCTCTCCAGCTTCTTGACCAGCACCGATTTAGGGGATACCTTGACAACTTCCCAGAATTCAGGGATTATCTGTGTATATCCTGCATTGGAAACAAGGATATCTCCTCTCCTGTAGGGGTTTTCAAAGTCCTCTATACTCTCCAGACTACTGCTCTCCTTCAGTGAGGAGTTATTCTTCTTTTCTGAAGGAGTACCCTTGAAGACGCACCCGTTCTGTATGAATGAATATATGGCCTTGGAGATGGCAGTATAGAGAGGTCCATCCATCTCTTCGTTGAAGTAGTCATCCCACACAGGGTCTGCGTCCTCATCTCCGAGATATTCCCCTGGAATGATGTCCCCATCGCAATCATACCACTCGATTGCATCATAATCTGTATATCCGGGGTCGGAATAATATGGGTCGGAAGTAAGATGGGCATCTCCATGAGAGTATCCTCCTACTGTTCCTTTACAATCTCCTGCCTCCCATACCTCCTTCAATATGCTTCCATTCTTGCTGAGGGTAACAAGTATCTCCACATCTCCGGTAGCCTGTCCACCTCTGGATATCTCTGCGTTCTCCTCGGAACCCTGCTCGTCATACAGTGAGATATCATCTATATGGTATCCATTCCCTATGGATATGGATTCCTTCATCCTTCCATTCCGTGAAACTCCACTCTCTCCCATATAGGAAATCGGATTGTATACGTATTCCACGATATCGGTAGGCAGGATGGACTGCATATCCTCGATGAATTCAGGAACTTCACTGTCCACATCCTCATAGATTTCTGCGTATATGACAAGACCCCTCGTCTTGGCGCCCTTTCTGTCTGCCCCTGGAAAGGCAGGTCCATAGTGCTCGTCATATCTGTATACATCCTCGTCATGATTGAGAAGCACCCCGAAGGCCCTGTCCCTATCCGATGAGTTCCTGAAGTACATCAGTATCTCTGCGGTATTGTATTTCTTTTCTCTGAAATGTATCATTCCCTGCACTCTCCTATATTTCATCATCTGGAAGAATCGGCAGAAACAGCCCTTCTCAATGACTTGAAGTATTCCCCTCTATCAAGGGACTCCTCCATAGGTTCCTCATCCTCTTCATCCTCTTCATCCTCATACATGTCCCTGTCCATGGCATCATGGATGTCCATATTCACATCATCCACTTTCATATGCACCTCAGCATATGTTATGAAACTGTCCTTGTATCCACTTCTTTCATCAGAGAAGTCCTTTGTCAGTTCGATAGGGGACTTCATATCGGAATGGATGTACCCTCCACCTATCATGTCTCCTATATCATAGGTCTCTCCCTCTATATCTGATATGAAGTCATCTTCACTGTATTCCACGGATGCATCAGAATATGCCTGTATTATATTCTCGCATGTACCATATACAGTACCCTTCTCTACATCCACATATCCGTTGTCCACTGACCAGTCATACCCTTCTGCATGGTATACATAGGTACCAGGAACTATATCCGCCTTGAACTCAGCCGACTGGATACCCTCTTCTTCATCTATCCCCAGTATCTTCACATTGACCAGACTGACATTCTTCAGTATGAAGTCGTATCCTGCCCCTGCTCCCTCTCTCATTCTGGAAGAATCATTCTTCTCGAAGAGAAATGACCTTTCATCATCTCTGGGGTGGTCGTTTCCGAGGTCAAGAGAGGACAGATACTCGTTGGTATCCCTATGCAGATCCATAGGAATCACATCCTCTGTATATCTGTCGAATTTCCTTTCTCTTATGGTTCCCGGATTCCATGTATGTATCTTTCTTATGCTGGAGCATCCTTTTCTACTGTTGAGGTAGTTTCTCCTTATATCACTGAGAGAAAGTGAGGACTCTATATCGGACAGGTCAAGAGATTCCTCCATTCTCCCCCTCTTCCTTGTGAGATTCTCGAATTCCGCAGGGTCTATATCCATGATGTCATCGAGCGACTTTGCAGCTCTTCCGAATACACTGACATCATATCCGCTGTCCTCCATCATGTCGAACACCTTTGAGGTGATATCCCTGCCTGCCTCACTGCAGTCCTTTTCAAGATATGCCCGTGAAAGGTCAAGATATGGGAATCTCTTCCTGGACTTCTTCTTCTCGGAAATATCCACGGAAATGCAATTGTAGTCTTCGTTGGAGTCCCTTCCATATACAAGGAACGCTGTATTCTCATCAATTTCAGGCTGGATGAAAATCTTATAGGGTATTTTCATAAATATCAATTCTCCAAAACACAGGGCTTCAGTGCAACCCCTTTTCTATATTCCAATTAGTTCAATTGTGAACATTACCTGTACAGGTCCATGCATCTATGGATACTCTCTTCATACATCTCCCACGTATCATATACCCGTATCTCATCCTCCTCCGTATGGGTGAGTCTCAGACAGATGCTCAGAATCCAGTCCACGTTATCAACGGATGTACTACATTCTATTATGTATTTATCTCCCTCGGAGGCATCCACCCATCTGTCGAGGAATCCGCTGGCAGTTTCCTCCGACACGGTCCAGCATTTTCCAAGGTCATTCCAGTCCATACAGGATTCATCCTTCAGTCTTACCCCCCTGAAAAGGGTCACCTTTTCCCCATCCTCTCCTACTATGGAGAATACCCCCTCTATGGTACTGCCTATTCTGTCGAGTATTTCTCTCTCATCCTCCATATTCCTTTCGTCATAGATGGAATCGGTAATGTATCCAAGAGACCTGTCCACAGAATCGAAATCCCCCAGATGATAATAGTCATCCTTCCTTTCCCTTATATACCTGAGAAACGAGGAGGAGCTTCTGCATATTTTCAGAGATTCCTCATAGGTATGGTATACGGATGTACTGTATGGTTTCCTGTTAGACATATATTCTCCTCGGAAAGGTCTTAGATATTTGGTCATACCCTTCATGGGCATGCTTATAATCTATATAGTGTTATAGATTACTATGGAGGAGAATGACCAAATGAAGAAAAGACCTCATGTGATAGCCACCGAAATGGTATCGAGATGGCATCCGGATTCATATGCAGATATCATATCAGATACCATTCTTACAGAATGTCTCAAACAGGATAGGGACAGTCATGTAGCCTGTGAGACTCTCGTAAAGGGGAGCACCATAGTACTTGCAGGAGAAATCACCACCAAGGCAGATATCGATTATGAACAGGTGGCACGCAGCGTTGCCAAGAAGATGAACTACCCTGTAGAGGAAGTAGTCAATCTCATATCTCTTCAATCCAGTGAAATCAACAATGCAGTTGTAAGAGATGGCAACAGGAACAATCAGGGAGCAGGTGACCAGGGAATCATGTTCGGATATGCTGTCAATGACGAGGAGCATGACTATCTCCCTTATGGTCTATGGTTATCCAATAAGGTAATCGAGGCAATCGAGGAGGATGTGACCAATAATAGAAACACCATCCTCAAGGGGGATGCCAAGACCCAGATTGTGGATACAGATGGGTCGATTACGGAGATCCTTATCTCCGTATGTCATAGGGAAGGACTGATTATCGAAGAGGTACGTGACTATATTCACGGACTCCTTGAAAGAAAGGGTATCCTTTCAATGGATGGAATCAGCAATGATGTGAAACTCATCATCAACCCTTCCGGTACATGGACGATAGGAGGTCCTACAGCAGATTGTGGTCTTACTGGAAGAAAAATTGTCTGCAACGCCTATGGTGGATATGCACCTGTCGGAGGTGGATGCTGGTCCGGAAAGGACGGAACAAAGGTGGACAGGTCTGCGTCCTACATGGCAAGAGTAATTGCTGTCGATACTGTAAGGGACTATGGTTTTGAAGACTGTCTTGTCCAGTTATCCTACGGAATCGGACTGTCGGAGCCTAGAAGTGTGAGTGTAATTGGAAAGAAGAAGAACATCTTCGGAAAACTCAAGGAATATGATGTCAGTGAGGAAGTAAGAAGCAAGTATGACCTTACCCCCAGTGGAATAATCAAGTATCTGAATCTTGACACAATGAATTACAGCAAGATTGCTGGTGGATGCCATACAAAGTATTTCATCTGAAAATAGAAAAAGGGGGAGAGTCGAACTCCTCCTTTATAAAATATAGGAAGTAATCAAGAAAATGTTTGGTCTTAGGCCAGATATTCGTTCACGAAATGGAGATAGTGCCCTTCTCTGACAGAAGCAGGCTTTCCATAGCAAGATCATGGTGGATTCCATATACAGTATATGGTCAACCGAACAGATTACACTAAATGTGTATCTTATAAGGAGAAGTAGAGAAGTATATGAATTATGGTGAATACATAAAGAAAGTCCTCTTGGAAAGCAAAGATATGGGCAGTTATGGTAGCGATTTTGTATTGAATTACAATCTTGATATCAATGAATCCAGTTATCTGGATGACCTGTTCTCTGAGTTTGCTGACAGCAATACATCTGTCTATACTGATGATGTCCTCAAGTTCATCTGTGATAACTATGAAGATGTAAATGATACTATCAATGAATTTGGTTGGGATGGTGTTGGAAAAAGTATCATAACAGCTGGCCAGACCTGTGAGGGGGAAGCAATATGGAGAGACCTCGACAAGCACAGAGATAGTATCCTCTTATATATGGCTGCCGAGTATTTCTTTAAGGATAACTATGACGACCCTGTAGATGAAGACAAGATTGATGAGATTGAGTCTCTCATTCAGGGCAATGACTATAACAAGCTCTCAGAGCTTGTAGGTGACCTTGACGGCCTCAAAGAGGAAGGGAACCTTGAAGAGAGAAAACAGAGAAGAAAGAGATATTGAAGCTGAACTATCTATTGAAAGGGGAGCAGCTGCTCCCTTATATATTCTATATGTAGGATTGGAAGGGTATCTGGCCAGCCTGATATTCATCCACTAATGATATAATCTTCAATACATCAAATACATCAGGATAATCAATCTGTTCAATACCATGAAACCATCATCCTCAGATAGAAAATCAGATACCAGATCCTCCTCGGAATCCTGTCAATCCAGCAAGAAGAATGGAACTGACAAGAAGAAGAAAAAGAAGAACAATCACTTCGTCAGTATACTGACATCCTGGGAATGAAAAAAAAAAACAAGGGAAGAATTGATTCTTCCCTTTGTCTATCACTTCAGATACATTGTCTGTGAACTCAAGGGAAACCTCATCAAGAGATACCCTTATCCCCAGAGTATTGTTCTCTCTCCGGGTTCCTGCCATCTTTCAATTAAGCCATTCATTGTTGGGCGATCCATCAGGATTCTGAAAGAATTCTGCACCACTATTAGGGCCTACGTGACCAATAAGGCTTCTGGGTCCGTGGAACAGAACATCATTATGCTCCACATCAGATCTTATATTTTCAAGTCTCGACTTCAGATATGGAGATGTAAGACATGACCCTTACATCTGAATCCTGTTGAGGAGCAATGTAGCCTCAGGATCTATTCCGTCAATATCCTTGGAAATGGTGGCACTTTCCGTTTCATCAACAGCTACCCATATCCTATAGTCTGTCTGCTTGTATTCTGGCGACTCCACTCAATCAAGGAACATATTGGCAATCCTCTTCCCATACTCCATGTCGAGCTGGTCATATACTCCAAGTTCCCTGAGGTCATTTCCATCCTCGATATAGGTCCAATCCTGGGATTCCTTCATCCTTCTTGATGGAAAACCTTTCTTGTGGTCATATTTTCTCATATGAATTTCCTTTGTATTCAATATTCAATAATACATAATTATTGTGTATTGAATTCCTTTCCGATGTCAAGGCAAAAAAAAATTCTCCCAAAGTTCTTCCTATCGGTTTCACAGACAGTCTGATACTACTCGATAGTTCTGAACCCTAGAGAAAACATTTCTTCCCTTCACCTTAATTGTAAAGGTCATGGTACTTGATGATGAAATCCCTCAGATTGTCATCATTGTACATATCCATCAGGCTACTTATCCCTGCAATGAATACCCCATAGGCTGCTATGAAGAATCCACAGAATAGAATAGTTCCCATGATATCACCTCCTCTTTGACAATATCGTTAATTAGTGTATACAACTCTCAACAGTTGAATACATTCTATTATAAGCATTACCATAGGATTATAATATTCGTATGAATTCATGTATCAAATACTATGGTGGGAAACACTACTTCAGGAATATCATCCTATCCAACTTTCCGAGTAGATTCGAATATAGAAGATATGTAGAAGGCTTTGGAGGTTCAGGTTCAATTCTCTTCATGAAGGAACCAGACCCTATTGAAGTCTACAACGACCTTGAAAGTAACGTATATTCCATCTTCAAGATATTGTCGGATAAGGACATGTCAATGAGATTCAAGGAGAAACTGGATATCACCCCATACTCAAGACGGATATGGAAGGAATACAAGGAAAGCCTGTCAGACCCTGAAATCCACCTTTCCGTGGAAGAGAGAGGATATAGATTCTTCTATGTGAACAGGACTTCCTTCAATGGAGTGGGGGGATTCTCCGTGTGCAGGAATGATTCCAGAAGGAATATGATGAAGACAGTATCCGACTATCTTTCCTCAGTAGACAATCTCATGGACTATCACCAGAGAATCTCAAGTGTGCTGGTAGAGAATCTGGATATATTCGACCTCATCGAGAAATACGATGAGAAGGATACCTTCTTCTATCTTGACCCTCCATACGTTCAGAGTACCCGAAGGTCCTCTCAGAAATATAGGGAGGAATTCGATGATGAGCAGCACAGAAGACTGATAGAAGTCTGCAACAACATCAAGGGGAAAGTATTGATATCAGGATATGATTCCCCCCTATATGACAATCTCAGAGGATTTGACAAGATGGAATTTCCATCCCCTAACGCCCGTTCGGACAGTGTTGAGGTACTGTGGTCAAACTATGAGATGCCATGCAAGAACTCCCCATCCGATACCATAAAGGAGACATACTGATATATGAAATTGAATATAGATACAATCTACAACGAGGACTGCCTATCCTTCATTCCCAAGATGGATAACTCCACAATCGATATGGTAATGACAAGTCCTCCATACAATACCTCAAGGGATGGAGGAAACCTTCAGCGTACCTCATCAAGATACCTTAAGGAAACCTTCTCCGATGAAAAGACTCCTGAGGAGTATATCCAATGGTGCATAGACATCTTCAACGCTCTTGAACCCAAGTTGAAGGAGAATGGAGTCATAGTATGGAATGTATCCTATGGAGGGGACACTACCCAGAACTGGGACAATACAGATACAATGTGGCTCTGCATTGCTGACCTCATAAGGAATACTCCCTTCACTGTAGCGGACAGGATAATATGGAAGAAGAAGACTTCCAATCCCAACCCCAATTCTCCCAACAAACTCGACAGAATATGCGAAGATGTATTCGTATTCTGCAGAAAGAACGAGATAAGGACATATCATGCCAATAAGAAGGTCTCATCCACGAGGGACAACGGGCAGAAGATGTATCATACCATAAGGAACTTCATAGAGGCTCCCAACAATTCGGAGACATGCAGCATAAACAAGGCCACCTATTCCGTGGAACTCTGCAATGCCATATTCAAGATATATGCTCCTGCAGGAGGGCTGGTATATGACCCATTCATGGGGAGTGGAACTACCGCAATTGCAGCCATCGAAAGTGGTCTCAACTATGTGGGAACTGAGATAAGCAGGGAACAGATATCATGGGCAGAGAACAGAATAAGAAAGTTCAAGGGGAATTCACTGTGGTTCAGATAGGAGTCATATTGTATGAATTCGAATCTGTATGAT
>AUXO011700262.1_pt1 | contig 10127 bp, 13 predicted proteins | sample 768731 | NCBI WGS metagenome assembly AUXO01 (sample SAMN02715735, study PRJNA202380) | gut metagenome | biome: sheep rumen | host: Ovis aries | place: New Zealand: Palmerston North | reverse complement strand
CTCACCATGGGCTACTATAAGAACCCGGAGGCCGACGCCAAGTCCTACACCGAAGACGGCTGGTTCCGTACCGGCGACCTGGGCGTCATGGACGAGGACGGCAACCTGTTCATCCGCGGACGCATCAAGGCGCTCATTCTCAGCGCCTCCGGACAGAATATCTACCCCGAAGAAGTGGAGCAGGTCCTGTCCCGGAACCCTGCCGTGGTGGAATCCGTGGTGCTGGAGCGCGAAGGAAAAATCGTCGCCCTGGTCTATGCCAAAGCCGACGCCCTGGTCAACCTGGACGAAGAAAGCCAGTTGGAACTGGCAAACAGCATCCGGAACCGCGCCAACCAGTTCCTTCCCAAATTCAGCCAGATTTTCCGCGTAGAACTGGTGGACCTTCCCTTCGAACGCACGGCAAAAGGAACCATCAAACGTCATCTGTACAAGTAGGCCATGCAGCTGGAGAAAGTGCTCAACGCCCGCGACCTGGGCGGCATACGGATCGGTGACAAGACAGTGCGGAAAGGACTGCTCCTCAGAACGGCCCATCTGCACGACGCATCGGAAGAGGATGTGAGGCGTCTCCAAGAAGAGTATCATCTCCGCCGCATCTTTGATTTCCGTTCCGAGGCCGAGGCCACCCTCCAGAAAGACGCCTATATCCCCGGTGCGGAACACATCCTCCTCCCCACGCTGGACACATCGGCCGAAAAGGATACGGGAGAAGCGATTCCGGAACAGATGTGGCTGAACCTGGAAAAACACATTGTCCGGCTGTCCTTCACCAAAACCTTCAAAGAAAAGGCCCGGGCACTGTATCCCTCGCTGATTCTCAGTGACTTTTCCCAGCTCCAGTACGCCACCTTCCTCAACCTCATCCTGGAAACCCCGGAAGGGGCGGTGCTCTGGCACTGCTCTCAGGGAAAGGACCGCACGGGCATTGGAGCGGCCCTCATCCTCGCCGCCCTCGGGGCCGACCGGGCCACCATCGTGGAAGACTTCGACCGTTCCAACGACAGCTATCGGCCTCTGGTGGAAAAACTCTGTGCCGACGTAGAGGCCGCCGGCGGCTCGGAAGAAGAAAAAGACGTCGTCCGCGCCTTCATGGGCGTGAGCGTGAAGAATTTCTGCCACGGACTGGACGTCATCGAGGCCAACTGGGGCACTCTCCAGGAATACGTCCAGGAGCAGATGGGTCTGACCGAAGAAGACTTTGCCGTGCTGCGCGCCCGTTACCTGATCTGAACAGGAGCGGAAATCCGGTCAATCTCTGACAGCTCTTCGGCTGTAAAGGAGAGGTTCCGGACGGCTTCGAGATTATCCTTCAACTGCGCCACTGAACTGGCCCCCACAATGACAGAAGAAACGGATTCCTGCGCCAGCAGCCAGGAAATGGACATCTGGGCCAGACTCTGGCCGCGCCCGGCGGCTATGGCGTTCAGCTGCCTCAAGGCCTGGAGGAGTTCCGGCGTCAGGCTGCTGCGTCTCAGGGAGAAGTCCAGCGCCATGCGGGAATCCTCCGGGATGCCTTCCAGATAACGGTTGGTCAGAAGCCCCTGCTGAAGCGGGGAGAAAGAAATGAATCCCACTTTCTGCTCATCGCACAAAGCCAGCAGCCCCTTTTCCTGCGGGCCGCGGTCCAGAATGTTGTACCGGTCCTGGAACAGCAGGCAGGGCACATCCCGGCTGGCAAGGTACTGGTAAGCAAAGCGGGTCTCCTCCAACGGATAACGGGAGATTCCCACATAGAGGGCTTTCCCTTGCCTGACCATGTCCACAAGCGCCTGAAGGGTTTCCTCCAGCGGGGTCAGCGGGTCGAAACGGTGGGTGTAGAAAAGGTCGACGTACTCCAGGCCCATCCGTTTGAGGCTCTGGTCCAGGCTGGCCATCAGGTATTTCCGGGAGCCCCAGTTACCGTAAGGGCCCGGCCACATGTCGTAACCGGCCTTGCTGGAGATAAACAGTTCGTCCCTGTAGGGCTTGAAGGATGTGCGCATGACACGGCCGAAGGTTTCCTCCGCCGTACCGTATGCCGGGCCGTAGTTATTGGCCAGATCGAAATGGCAGATTCCCTGGTCGAAAGCGTAATGGAGAATGGCTTTTGAGCGGTCGAAAGGAGCCTGGGAGCCGAAATTTTGCCAAAGGCCCAGGGAAACGGGCGGCAACAGGACGCCGGATGCGCCGGCACGGCGGTAGGCCGTCTTTTCGTACCGGCCTTCAGCAGCATGGTATGGGGACTCTGTCATATAGGGGAGGATTTAAACGAGTTTCAAGCCGATCACGGAGGCAATCAGGGTGAAAATGAAGAACAGCCGCCAGAAAGTAGCCGGTTCCTTGAAAACCAGGATGCCGATCAGCACTGTTCCCACCGCCCCGATGCCTGTCCAGACAGGATAAGCCGTGCCGATGGGGATGGTCTTCGTCGCTTTGGCCAGCAGCACCATGCTCAGGGCCGACACAATCACAAATCCGGCATACCAGCCGATGGCTTCCCATCCGGCCGCCAATTTTGCTTTGCCCAGGCAGAAGGTGAAACCACATTCACACAGCCCGGCAACAATCAGAATGATCCAGTTCATTATCTCGGTTGTCGTCCTTATGAGGGCTGCAGCAAAACCCGGCGTCTCCTTCTTCGGACAGTACAAAGATAGAAAAACAATTTTGAAAGAAATGCCCCCTTATTGTCGTTTTTACACTTTTTTCTCGGATTTCAAGACACAACTAGTTCTTGGTGTCGATGCAGATCGTCACGGGACCGTCATTTACCAAAGCCACATTCATGTCGGCACCGAATTCTCCGGTTCCCACCGGACGTCCGACGGCGGAGGACAGCGCTGCGCAGAACTGCTCATAGAGAGGAATGGCCAGCTCATGCCCCGCAGCACCGATATATGACGGCCGATTGCCCTTCTTCGTAGATGCCATCAGCGTAAACTGGCTGACGACCAGGACCTCGCCGCCGACATCCATCACACTGCGGTTCATCACTCCGGAATCGTCATCGAATATGCGCAGACCGGAAATCTTCTTCACCAGCCACGCAATGTCCTCCTGCCCGTCCTCATGGCCTATGCCAAGAAGCACAAGCAGTCCCTGGCCGATTGACGACTTCACTGCCCCGTCAATAGTAACGGAAGCCGAAGAAACTCTTTGAATAACAGCACGCATAGAAGTCGGTCTTTTATAATTGGTCACTCCGATTGTCTTTGGACAGCCTCCCGATAAAACGCCTTCCGCTGCTCCTGTGTCACGGGATACCTGACCATACGGGAGCTTTCCTTCAGGCCGTCATCCAGGTTACAGACGAAGAGGTCGTTCACATCGGCCATATACAGCCTGTCGTAACGGATATCCTGATACTTCTGCAGGGACATGGTATAGTCCATGGCCTTTTGCGCCTCCGACTCGCTAAGATTCTCACGGGAGAAGATAAAGAGGCCCATCTTGTCATAATGACCGTAGAAGCCGTTCCCCGCTTTGGACACCTTGCTTTCGATGATCCGCTTGAGCGGCAGTGCCATGGACCAGTACGACAACTCCTTCACTCCGATGTACTTACCCTCACTCAGTCCATAGCCGTATCCGTACTCCAGAATCTGGCCGATCTCGTCCTCCGGCCCGGCGGGAGTAATCCCGGCCACATCTTTCAGCAACTCCAGATTCGCATTCTTACTCTCCTCCATGGCCCGCGTCACCTCGATGCCGACAGAATGCCCGTCCGTACTCTGCAAATCCGGACGGTCGCGGTTCACAAGACAGTCAAACTCGCTCCCCAGCAGCGCCGAGAGCGAAATCTGAGCATACTGCTCAAAGAAACACGTGCCGAACTTGCGGATTGCCATGGCTTACTGATACTTCTGGAAGTTGTATTTCTCCCGAAGCGCAGCCTTTGTCTCCTCATCCTGGTGAGTGAAGAAAGCCTTCCATCCCGGACAGAAGTTAATGTGCCAGCGCCAGAAGCGCCCCTTGAAGGACTTGGGATTCTTGTCATAAGATGCACGGAACTTGCAGTTCTCGCAGGGGTAGGTGTTTTTCTCGGCCATATAGTTATTAGTTTTTGATGCTGTTTTGCGCCATGGCTTTACAAACCTTAGATTTGCAGCGTTGTTCTCTGCGCCAAGGTTTGAATAACAAAAATAGTAAATAAATGCCGATAAAGAAAGACACTAGTCTAATGTATATTTATAATATGATTACCGATCATTACTAAGTGTAGTTGACTAAAGAAGCTCGCTATGATCGATTGTATTGAGATTGCCTTTCCGGACGATAACGAACTCATTCTCGAAGGGGTTGCCTTCGGAGATACGCTTGGTGCGAAAGGTCTGATACTTTATCTTCAACAAATTCTTTACTCTGGAGTCCTCAAACATTGCTGCCGCGGAGCCAAAGTAAAAATGTTCGTGGGTGTCCTTGACCTCCACGTGGATAATACATCTATCGTGTTTTAGCATGCTGTTTAGTCTATGCAAAGATACAAATAATCAACAACATCGCAATAATGTTGATGATTTGTTTGTTTTTCTCAACCAGATGATGTAGTTTTGTCCGAAGATTGCTCCTGTCTTTGGGGCACCCGAAAACCAAATTCATACTAGGGATGGGTATAGTTATGCTGGCATATTCAGACAAAACCTACATACTGCCGTACTTCAATCGAGATATTGAAGTGCAGTTGGGGTATGGAGTATATTCCGACAATAACTCCTTAGCTGTCATCATGATGTGCCGTGCCGCTGATTTGGACGAAGATTTGCTGGAAGACGAGGACTATCCTTATGATGAAACTCTTTTTGATGAAATCTTGGGAACAATTACAATTAATCTCGAGTCTTCAAGTACGCTACCTCCTCATGAGCAATATATAGACATTAACAATTTCCCGCAACTATCTCTATGGCTTATGGAAAACGGTCTGGCATCCCCTACTGGCATTAATGCGAAGAATGGACGAGTTTTATACCCTGCGTATAAATTTCAAGTCCCTCCAGATTATGTGGAAGGACTTGAAAAAATATAGGGAATTAAGGTATTATAATTCACTGTACTTCTTGGCCGAGCCTTTCGATTTATTGACTGGATACTTTTCTCCGTTGATTTTCAATTTCTCCGTAACAATCTCATAGATATCCAGATTGCACTTGTCGGCAAGCAAGATTGCATAGTTGACCACATCGGCCAATTCTTCCCTGATTTTGCCGATTTTTGCATCCTCAGGTTTTTTCCATAAGAAAGCCTCAAGAAGTTCTGAGGCCTCTATAGACAATGCAATCGCCAAATCTTTAGGATTGTGAAACTGATCCCAATCCCGATCCTTAGTGAACGCGAGGACTTCCTCTGTCAACTTCTGTAAATCATTCTTCTCCATTAACAATCCTCCAATGCTTTGCGAAAATAGTTCTCGACATCCTTGTTGCAAAAGAAGACATAACATCCTTTCATTCCACGGGACATCAGAACACGATATATATTACGGACATAGGCATCTATTCCGTCCCCGCTTCTTTTTAAGACAGGGTCGGCAATCGCGCTCTTGTTGACCGCAAGCTTACCGCTTTTGTCAATATACAAGTCTGGGCCGACGATAACCCCGACAACATCAAATTCAAACCCTTGAGCAGTATAAATGCAGCCGACTTGTTTTACTCCTTCCGGCTTATATGCCCATTCATACCATTTTACATAACCGGCAGGTATATTCTTTATAGTATCCTTAGTTTCCCACGGCATGGCAAAATCGCCGATACGCACATCTTTGACCAAGTCTCCATCCTCGCCGAGATCACTTGACCAGGGCCAACAGAATCCAGCGGTAAGACGCGCTGTCTTCCCTGGTTCTGAGTCAATGGAGGCAATTTTTTCATAGAGCTTTGATGGAGAATTAACTATCTGAAAATCAAAGTCTTCCTTGCCAAAATGATGAATAACGTCTTTATTGTAAAGAACATCCTCAAGCCAATCGAGATAGTTGTCAGATCCGTTGCAACGGAATTGAGACGTTAATTCCACCTCTTCAATCTCGGCATTGTACTTCCGAGCCGTTTCACGAATTAAGGAAGTCGAGCCTATCTCAACACTGCGAATAGCCTGTTTATCATCTATGAAGAAAACACAGATATTAGCAGCGCGTATCAAGGTTTCTATTTGAGGCATGGATGTTCGCTTTTCCGCTGGTGTATATTGATTATTTGAAGACTGTGAAATCCTATGGGCCTCGTCCACCAATAAGACATCCAGAGCATTCGGCTCAAAATTAGCTGGAATGAACTGTGTCACATTTGAGAACAGAAGTTTGGCCTGGCTCCCTCTTGGTAATCTATTTTTTATTCCCTCCAGGAGTGGTTTGGACTTAGTTGCATAGTGGACAGTGATTCGGGACTTCATTTTTGCAACTAAGGCAAGAATATGAAGCGCAATGACAGTTTTTCCCGTTCCGGGTCCGCCCTTTACAATAATAACCGCCTTTTTCCGATTCCGTTCATTGACATAATGACGAATCTTATCTAGAATGACATTTCTCGCAACTATCTGGTCTTCAATCAGGGAGAAGGCAGATTCATTGCCATCGTGAACCATGTTGGCAGCTGACTCCAGGAGTTTTTTGGAAGGGCGGATGGGGCTATTCATCATTTTATTGAAAATGCTGAAACCATTGCCGTTTTGAAGCGCATTAAACAGTTCTTGAGCAAGCTGTTCAACCTCATTCCCGGAGTAAGTTCGATACTGCTTCAAAAGGGAAGCATACATAGGATCGTATAACTTCTCATCTTTGTCATGAGTATAATTATAGCAATACGCATACCCATGAAGTTCCAGTTCTCTTGTACTCAGAACCTCTACAAAACCGGTCAAATAGTCATTATATCCCCTAACTTGCTGTGAAGGATGAGAGACTACTCTGTAGTTGCCTCCAGTATAAGCTTCAACTTTGAATGTTGTGTCTGTTATGTCATCCTCCACTTCAAAATTACCAGATACGCTGGCAGTTTTTACGCCATCGTTACTCCATTGTTTCAATTCAATATGAACGACATTGCCCGTGTTATCAGCACCAACTCCATATATCATGCAGTCAATTCGCTTCATATTATATGGCACCAAATACTCAAATGTTACATAGGTATCAGAGACACCGCTCAATTCAAGCAGGTTTTTAATTTTGGGAGCATTGTTGTGCCATGATACAATTTCAGAATGGCCAGGATGGATATTATATGCTTCCGCAGTTTCCTGCATCTTAGCGGCCACCTTATTCAATAATACATCTTTGAAGAACTGTTGCTGGGTCTCTTGATAAATAACTCGTTTCAACATTTGACTGATGATTAACTATTTGATTTGTTGCCTTTTACTATTGATTTGATGACTACTGCCGTTTATATGCCATTTCAAATAGAATATTCAAGTTACAAAGCATCTAAGGAAAATGCTGATGCAGTCTTCCCGAACTATGTATAGTATTTGAGCGTGTTGATTGTTGGCCATTAGTCTAATCTACTTCAGCAAATTTAGTGATTTTTCCTAAAAAGGCCTCGCAAATATGCCAGAATCGTGTGCAATAAGGTTAAACCGATACTCACAAACGCATAATCCAACCTCATCACCTTCAGCGGCGCAAAATCAAAGAAAATGTGTAACTTTGAGATTGTTTTAGTTCCGGTTTAAGAATGAAATCTCTCGTTATCGTCGACGCATGTGTGCGTCAGTCAGATTCCCGTACTCTCAGAATTGCGGAGCCAATTATCGATGCTTTGTCTAAACGGTACAAAGTCACCCGATATGACCTGCCTGAAATGGATATCGTCCCACTCAATCCCGGTCTTTTTGAGGAGCGCGGTCGTGGCGAAATCCCTGCCTGGGCCCGCGAGGCCGCATCGGCTATTGCCAAGGCGGACCGCATTCTCATTGCAGCGCCGTTCTGGGACATGAGTTTTCCGGCGGTTTTAAAATGCTTTTTCGAGCAGGTTTCGCTCTTTGATATCACCTTTACGGACAACGGCAAAACCTGTGTAGGCCTCTGCAAGGCTCCAAAGGTTCTTTATATCACCACACGTGGAATGGATATTCCTACAGGAAGCTCTCTGGATCAGGGTTCTCCGTACCTGAGAGCCTTGGGGGCGCTGTGGAATCTGGGAGAAATGACCGTTCTGGACGTGCATAACTCCGATTACATGCCAGAGGGAGAACTGGACCGGCAAATCAATTCCACGATAGAGGAAGGCCTTGAACTGGCAAAAACGTGGTGACATTCATTATCCTCACGCTTGCAATGTTTAGTCGTGAAGAGTAGCAATAATACCCATACTCTCATTCTCCTCCATCTGGCCGTATTCCTTGCCGGCTGGACGGGGATTTTCGGCAGGCTTATTTCCCTGAGTGGCCTGCCGCTAGTGTGGTATAGGATGGCCGTCAGCGTGGTTTCGCTTTCAGTGGTTTTGCTGTTTCTAAGCAGGTTGCATCTTCCCCGAGGCAAGAATTTGTACCGGATCTGCGGCTGCGGATTTATCCTTGCCATACACTGGGTCGCGTTTTATGCCAGTATCCAAGCGTCGAATGTGTCCGTTGGCGTAGCCTGTATCGCAACGACCAGTTTTTTCACGGCCCTGCTCAATATTTTCTTCAACCGGAAGGAAGCCTCTTGGAAGGAGTTCGTCATCAGTTTCATCTCCATTGTGGGAGTCATGCTCATCTTCAGCTTAGACGTCCGATACCGCCTGGGGATTGTCCTTGGCCTGCTTTGCGCGTTCGCCTATGCCGTCTTCTCGCTCCTACATATCAGAACTGCCGAGAAATCGGGAGAGGACAGCGCCACCATGCTGCTATACGAACTTATCGGCGGATTCCTTTTCCTGACGCTCTGCATTCCAGCCTTTATCAAGGTCCTGCCTCATGAGACCCTTATTCCGGGCAAGGCCGATATCCTTTGGCTGATTCTCCTGGGCTCGGTCTTTACCATTCTGCCATTTCTCCTTCAGTTGCATGCGCTCAGACGCCTGTCGGCCTTCACTGTGAATCTGGCCTACAATCTGGAACCCGTGTACAGCATAGCCTTTGCTGCAGTCCTATTTGGAGAGCTCCAAGAGTTGAGCTGGTCTTTCTGGTTGGGAATTGCCCTGATAGTCATTTCAGTAGCCATCCAAACCGTGAGGGTAAGGAAAAGGGTGTAATAGATTGCTACAACGCATAATCCAACCTCATCACCTTCACCGGCCGTTCATCACCCCGATACAGATTACTCAGCCAGTTCACCGCCCCGGTGTCGCGGAAGCCGCACTTTGCCATCACGCGGCCGGAGGCGGGGTTGTCTATAAAGAAATCGGCCCAGAGGGTCAGGAAGCCTTTTTTGTTGAAGCACCAGTCTGTCATGGCCCGCAACGCCTCCGTGCAAAGGCCCTGGTTCCAATAGGGCTTGGCAATCCAGTAGCCCAGTTCGGCATCTTCTTCGCCGATGCCGATGTTGCTCTCGCCGGAAGTATAATACCCCATGCAGCCGACGGGCTCGCCGGTCGCTTTGAGTTCCAGCGCCCAGGTCTGGCCGTTGGAGAAGATCTCCCGGATAACCTTCAGACTCTCCTCCACGCTCTGATGCGGCGGCCAGCCGGCTCGCGGTCCCACATCCGGGTCGGAGGCGTACTTGAACAGCGCCGGGGCATCGGCATCGGCCCAGGGACGGAACCGCAGACGACTGGTCTCTATGAGGATACCATCTTTGAGCATAAGCATTACTTGGATAATTGAAGCAATTTACACTTTTTTGGGGGAATAATCCAATGATGCTACACTTTTCTTGAAAAATTATTATTGCAGCTATCAGCTGTCCGGTTAATACCAGTTATCCCCGAAGCCGCATTTCTGCACTACACGCCCGAAACGGGTTTTTCTCAAAATAAGATTTGTAAAACTAATAATTATCACTATATTTGCACTGTTATAAATAGTATTTATAATCGTGCATAATTTGGATAATATAATAGTCGCAGGAATAAAGATCGCCCTAAAAGAGCGTGGAAAAAGTAACCTGAAGGGAATTACCGTGGATGATTCCGTGAGGTACTTTTTCTATGACTTCTCCTTTCAAGGCGAACTTATGCTTCTTCTTGTCTCCAAATTATCTAAGGAGACACCGCTACAATATCAAA
>AUXO011052790.1_pt1 | contig 10127 bp, 9 predicted proteins | sample 768731 | NCBI WGS metagenome assembly AUXO01 (sample SAMN02715735, study PRJNA202380) | gut metagenome | biome: sheep rumen | host: Ovis aries | place: New Zealand: Palmerston North | reverse complement strand
GATGATAATATTAATAGAGATGTTATTAATTATTATTATGATAATTCATATATTAGTGTTGTAATATTTTTCATTAGAAATGGTAAATTAGTAGGTATTAATAATAAAATAATACCTGTGATTAACGATATTAAAGAAACACTTGAATATTATATACATTCTTTCTATAGTAAAAGTAATATAGTCCCAAAAGAAGTAGTAGTACCAGACATACTAGATACTGAGATGTTAAGCACAGTTCTTAATACAAAAGCAATAATAGTTCAAAGAGGTAGTAAAAAGAAACTATTCGATATGGCATATAATAATGCAAAAGAATTATATGAAAAAGAAATTAAATTAATTTATAATAATGAAGAATTAACATATAATGCTAATGAAGAATTAAGAAAGCTGTTAAAACTAGATAAATTAAGTATTATAGAGGCATTTGATAATTCAAATTTATTTGGAACATTTACTGTTTCCGCTATGGTATCATTTATAGATGGAGTACCATCTAAAAAGAATTATAGGAAATTTAAATTAAGTTTTGAAAAGAATGATGATGTGTCATCTATGAAAGAAGTTATTTATAGACGCTATTTTAGAGTTTTAAAAGACAAATTAGAAATACCTGACTTAATAATAGTAGATGGCGGCATTAATCAAATAAATGCATGCATAAGTACTCTAAATGATTTGGATTTAAATATTAAAGTGATAGGTGTTAAAAAAGATAATCATCATAGTCCAGAAGCTATAGTTGATGGTAATACTTTAGAATTAATTCCAATTGATAAAAAAAGTAATGTTTTTAGATTACTTAGTAGAATAGATGAAGAAGCACATAGATTTGTAATTAACTATCATAGAGAAATAAGAAGTAAGGGATCAATTTCAAGTGTACTTGATAATATTAATGGACTTGGAGATGTAAGACGTAAAAAATTAATTAAAAAATATGGTAGTGTTTCTAAAATTAAAAATGCTTCTGTATATGAACTTGCTGAAATAATACCATTAAAAGTTGCAGAAGAATTGCACGAATATTTAAATGAAAGAGAATAGTTGACCAAAACTATTCTTTTTTATTATAATAATGTCCATGGGGGATTTATATGTCAAATGAGCAAAGAATTATTATTTTAAAACAAGAAATATATGATTTATTACAAACATATAAAACCGCTATCAAAAAATATAAAAATGAAAAAGACCCTATTATCAAAAAATTATTACATGATAGTATTATCAAATTATGTAAAATGGATCAAGAAAAAAGAAAAACTCTTTCTATACTTGAAAATATTATTAGAAAAAAAGAGGAGGAAAATAAAGGAACAAGATATTGTTATGTAAGACTATATAATCCTTTCATAGATTATGATAAATTAAATAATGTAATTATTGTTGGAGATAGCCTACGTTATAGTACTATTCCTGGCATAAGTCAAAAAGAAATATCTAAAAAAACATTTTTTGGCATAAAGACTAGATATGTAGATGATCCGTTTCCAATTATATGTAAAAGTATTGATAATAAACAATTGTTTGATTTAGTTACTAAAGATGAATATGTATTAATTGATAAATATGATAGTAATGAGCAAACAATAAAATATGAGGACCACATTATAGATATTAATCCAAGAGCGCTAACCAATGTGCCGGCATTTACCATATCGCAATATATTTCAGAAGATGATGCGCTGAACATTGTAAAAAGTTTAGAACAAATTCAAAAAGAAAGATATATATCTAGAATGAACATATTAAAAGAAATAATAAATGAATCCTATAATAATTATTTATGCGATTCATCAAACAAAGAACATGAAATTAAATTTGTAAATATAAGAAAATTAATGAGGTGAAAATATGAAAAATAAAAATGAATTAAGTATTAATGAAAAAAATCAAATAAAAAGAGAGACTATAGCTGTATCTATTGGTTGTACTGCAGCAGCTGCTGTTTTATTAGTTGCAATTGGTTGTACAAGTTGTGTAATGAAGTGTAATAGCAAAAAAAATGAAACTAAAAAATATGCTATTAATTATGGTGATGTAAAAGTAAATGGAGAATTCTTTGAAAATTATAGTAGAAATAACGTAAGAATAATTAAAACTATGAATGAAGAATATATTTTAGCTATTGTAGATTCTAATAATAATTATTATGTAGTTAGAGATAATGAATGGTATATTGTATATTTAAAAGATGGACCATTTGTTTCTTTAATATGTGAAGATGGACATTTAATTGCGGGAGAAGTATTAAAAGTAGATAAATATTTAACTGATGAGGAAAAAGATAAATCATCATTTACATTTGATGATTTAATCAATATTGAAAATAGGTTAAACGATGATATGTCTTTAACTTTATAGGAGTTTAACATGGGAAAAGAAATATTTAATACTGAATTAAATAGAATTAAAAATGAAGATGTACGCTATAGTACGGAAACAATGCTTGAAATGCTACCTGATTATTTTTACACTATGCCGGCATCTACTAGTGGAAATCATCATCCTGCTTTTGCTCTTGGTGAAGGTGGGCTTGTAAGACACACTAAAGTTGCTGCTTACTTTTTAGAAGAAGCATTCAGAGATAGTATATTCGCACCACATGATGAATATACTAAAGATTTAATGAGAATGGCCATATTATTACATGATGGATTTAAAAGTGGATTAACTTATTCAGAACACACAGATGTAATGCATCCTGTGATTATGGCTAATTTTATTTTAGATAATAAAAATGCTTTATCTATTTCAGAGAATGATGCCTTATTTGTATCAGATTTAATTGCAACTCACATGGGTCCATGGACTAAAGATAAACATGGAAATGAGGTTTTAGAAGCACCTAAAACAGAAGAACAAAAACTAATTCATGCATGCGATTATTGGGCTTCTCGCAAAGGTATTGATGTTCATTTTGTAGATAATGAAATAACTGATAGTAATAATAGAATATTAATTATGAAATAAAACAAAATTATCTTTTAATTTTGTTTTTTGTTATGTATAATAATTTATGAAGAGGTAGTTATGAAGAAAATATCACTATATCCAGCAGATATATATCAAGTGGTTGATAAAAGCCTATTAAATGAAAATGATAGACTTGTTTTAAATACACTTTATATGCCTATAATTGGATATACTGCAGTTGTACTTTATTTAAAACTTCAAAGTGAAACAAATAACACATATTTTTCATCAGAACTTTCTCATCATCATTTAATGACTAGTATGTCATTATCGCTTGATAATATAAAAGAAGCAAGACTTAGACTTGAAGGTATAGGACTTTTAAAAACATATTATAATGAAGGCGAAATTAATAGTTATATTTATGAATTATATAGTCCAATGAGTGCGCAAGAATTCTTTTCACATCCCATATTTAATGTTGTTTTATACAATAATGTTGGAAAAGATGAGTATAATAGATTAACTAGTTTATTTAAAACACCTCATATTTCATTAAAAGATTATGAAGAAATTACTTCTACATTTGATCAAGTATACAAAGTAAGAAACTATACACCGCTTGAAATAAATGATGGAGAAATAGTATCTAAGAATAAATTATTACTTAAATATGAACTTGATTATGATTTTGATTTAATGATATCATCTTTACCAAAAGAAATGTTTAATGAAAAATGTTTAAATAAATCAATGAGAGAATTAATAACTAATTTATCTTATCTATATGAAGTTGACCCTGTCACTATGGCAGATGTTATAAGAGCATCATTGAATGAAAAAGGCAATATAGATAAAGATGAATTAAGAAAAAATGTTAGAAAATATTATCAATTTAATAATGATAATAGACTTCCTAGTTTGTTATTTAAGAGTCAACCAGAATATTTAAAGAGTGCTAGTGGTGATAATTCAATGAGAGGAAAAATGATTAAAGTATTTGAAAGTCATTCTCCATATGAATTTTTAAAAGCAAAATATAAAGGTGTAAAGCCTACTGATAGAGATATGAAAATACTTGAAGAATTATTAATTGACTTGAAATTAAATCCAGCTGTTGTTAACGTATTAATTGATTACTGTTTAAAAACAAATAATAATAAATTAATTAAGCAATATGTTGAAACTATTGCTGGTCAATGGAAGAGAAGTGGAATAGAGACAGCAAGTGAGGCTATGGAAATAGCTGAAAAGGAACATAAAAAGAAATCAAAGACTGATATTAAACAAAAATCTACTAAAGTAATACCAATATGGTTTAACAAAGATATTAATTCTTCGGATTCTAGTGCAGAAGAAAAAGATGAATTTAAAAAATTTATAGAGGAGTTTAGAAAATGATTAGTAGTAAGAGTTATATAACTAAAAGTAAGAAATCTATTAATGATGATTTAAGACGTGAATTTATAAAATCATCTACTGATGAAACATTTAAAAAACTATGTGCTAGATTAAAATTAGATGATGAAATATTAATGAAATACACTTCTAAACTTGAAACTACATCATGCGAATTAAAAAACTGTTCAAAATGTAAAGGATTAGATAAGTGTAAAAATGAAGTGAATGGTCATGTATATTATCCTATAGTAGAAAAAGATTACTTAGAATTTATATATAAGCCTTGTAAATATTTTAAAGAAAATGCAATTAAAAATACAACAACCTTCTTTGAAACTCCTAAGATATTAAGAAATGCATCACTAAGCAATGTAGTAATTGAAAAGCAAAGAGGTGAAATACTTAAATATATAAAAGATTTTCTAAAAAAGAAAGTTAATAATGAGGAATGTAAAGGATTATATTTAAGTGGATCATTTGGAAGTGGTAAATCATATTTATTAAGTGCATTATTAAATGAATTATCTAATAAAGGATATAGAACAGTCAATGTATATTACCCATCACTATTAAAGAGATTAAAAGCATCATTTAATGAATATAATTATGATGAAGTGTTAGATGAAATTATGACTAGTGATATTTTACTACTTGATGATATTGGTGCTGAAAACAATAGTCCTTGGGCAAGAGATGAAGTTTTAGGTACAATTTTACAATATAGAATGGATAATGATTTATCTACATTTTTTACTTCAAATTTCACAATTGAAGAGTTAGAAAAAGTATTATCTGAAACATCAAAAGGTGTGGATGAAATTAAAGCAAGAAGAATAATTGAAAGAATAAAATATTTAACCATAGAACTTACACTAATTAGTGATAACAAAAGAAAATAATATAATTTAAGATAAAAGTATACATATTTAATGTATACTTTTATTATTAAATTTGTTATAATCAAATTGTTAATAACATAGGAGGAATGATGAGTAAAGTAATTGATTCCGTATTAGGATTAGCAATTGGTGATGCAATGGGTGTTCCAATAGAAACTTATAAAAGAGAATATCTTAAATTAAACCCTGTTATAAATATGATTGGGCATCTATCACACAATTTACCAAAAGGCTATTGGAGTGATGATACATCTCTAACACTAGCAACTCTTGAATCTATTGCTGATATTGGATATATAAGTTATGAAGATATAATGAAAAAGTTTCAAGAATGGTTATTTAATGGAAAATATACTCCAAGCGGTATTACATTTGGCGTTGGAAATACATGTATGCAAGCAATTGAAAAATATAATGGTAATAATGCAACTCAATGTGGAATTAATAATATAAATAATAATGGCAATGGATCAATTATGAGAATATTACCTTGTGCTTTATATGCTTATTATACAAATTGTAATAATAATACTATTTTTGAAATGTGTAAAAACTTATCTTCTTTAACTCATAGGCATGAAATAAGTATAATTGGTTGTTATATTATGACAAATTATCTATTATTTTTATTAAAAGGTTTTGATAAATTTGAAAGTTATTATAATATTAAGCATATTGATTATAGTATGTTTAATAAAGAATATTTAAAATTATATAATAGAATACTTAAGGGAAATATTGCAAAATTAAATGAAGAAGAAATATCGTCTTTGTGGTATGTTATTGATACTTTAGAATCAGCATTATATTCTGTATTAACAACAGAATCTTTTAAAGATGCAATTATCAAAGCTATTAATTTAGGCGGAGATACTGATACGGTTGGTGCTGTTACAGGTAGTATAGTAGGAATAATATATGGGTATAAAAATATTCCGAAAGAATGGCTAAATGATTTATATAATAAGAATTATATTGAAAATATATGTATAAAATTTGAAAGAAAACTAAAAATTAAATAGATTTATTTGACAATTATAAGTGTTTTTGTTATAATATAAGCCGTTTTAAAGAAATGTACTCGATGTTTTAGGGGGGAATAATTATGGGAAATGCTATATTAGTATATTTAATCATCCAGTTGTTATCAACAGCATATGGTCTTTCAGTAATTGAAGCAGTTAGGCCTGTTGTGAATAAAAAATTAATAGATGATGGATATGTTCTTAAAAATAAAAATAGTATGTATAGATTTAATGAAGGACTAACTAATTTTGCAAAAGGATTAATTCCATTTTATTATACAATTAAAGCAATCAATTTAGTTAAAGGCTCTGATGCTGTTGAAAGAGCAGCTATAGAAGAAATTAGAAAAGGTAATTATATTACTTTAGAAGAAGCATTAAATCCAGTAAAAGAAGAAAGTTTTGTAGATGACACCATTGCAAGAGCACCTGAACCTGCTATTTCATTTGAAAAGCCAGATAAGTATGTAGCAAGAAAAAATGATTTCTTATTACTTGAGACACATGAAGAAGATGTTGAATATGATACGATTAATGAAGTAAATGAAGATAAACAAGTAATTACTCCTTTTGATGAAAAGTTAGTTGATAAAACACCTAAAAAGACAGAAGAAAAAGTAGTTAGATTAGTTACTACTAAAGATATTACATCACAAGATGTAATAAAAATGTTACGTAATTTATCTCCAGAACAAATAAATAAATTTATTGAATTATTACATGAATATGTAGAAGTAAAAGAAGGACGTAAAGTATTACAATTAAAAGATGTTGCATAGATAGATAATTTGTGTTAACATTATATTTGAAATAATTAAGTGGACAACATTATTAAATTATTAAGCAAAGAGAATTAGTGGTTGGTGTAAACTAATGTGAGTATTTAATAGTTACTACCATTTGTATGAGGTTAATAGCCTACGAGTTGTTATCGTTATATAACAAATAAGTTAAATAAAGGGATGGTACCGTCTAATTAGACTCCTTGTACCATTCCTTTTTGTTTAGAGGAGGAAAATATGAAAGAAATTAAAAATGATGAAAGATTAAATATGTTAAATCATAGTTGTGCTCACCTTTTAGCACATGCAATTAAACATCTATATCCAGATGCTAAGTTTTGGGTTGGCCCAGTAATTGATGAAGGATTCTACTATGACATTGATTTGGGAGATGTTTCATTAACAGAAGAGGATTTACCAAAAATTGAAAAAGAAATGAAAAAAATATCTAAAGATAATAAATTAATTAAGAGAATAGAATTATCAAAAGAAGAAGCTTTAGATATGTTTAAGGATGACCCATATAAAATAGACTTAATAAGTAGAATGGATGAAAATAATACTATTATATCTGCTTATCGTCAAGAAGATTTTATAGACCTTTGTCGTGGACCACATGTAAACTCTACTAAAGAAATTAAGTACTTTAAGTTATTAAAAGTTAGTGGTGCTTATTGGAAGGGTGATGCTAAAAATAAAATGCTTCAAAGAGTTTATGGCGTTTGTTATGAAAATGAAGAAGATTTAAATGAATATGTTCGTGAACTTGAAGAAGCAAAAGAAAGAGATCATAGAAAAATAGGTAAAGATTTAGGCATATATATGATGTCTGATTTAGTAGGACGTGGACTTCCTATGTACTTACCAAATGGATTTATTTTATGGAATTCACTTGAAAATTATATACGTGATAAAGAAATTAAAAGAGGGTACTTACATGTACAGACACCACCTCTTGGAAATGTTGAATTATATAAAACATCTGGACATTTAGCACACTACAAAGATTCTATGTTTCCAATAATGCAAGTTGAAGATGAAGAATATGTATTACGTCCAATGAATTGTCCTCATCATATGGTGTTATATGGTTATGAATTACATTCATATAGAGATTTACCACTTAGAATAGCAGAAATAGCTAGAGATTGTAGATATGAATCATCTGGATCATTAAAAGGAGTAGAAAGAGTACGTACTTTTTGTCAAAATGATTCACATATATTTTGTACTCCAGATCAAATTGAAAGTGAATTTAAGGGAGTAGTGGATTTAATATTAGAAGTATATAAAGAATTAAATATAACTGATTATAAATTTGAATTAAGTCTTAGAGACCCTCAAGATAAAGTAAAATATCATCAAGATGATGAAATGTGGGAAAAAGCAGAAAATGCTCTTAGAAAAATAATGAATGACTTAAAATTACCTTATGAAGAAAAAATAGGTGAAGCAGCATTTTATGGACCAAAACTTGATGTTCAAGTAAAACCAGCAGTTGGAAATCCATTTTCATTATCAACTTGTCAAATAGATTTTTGTTTACCAATGAAATTTGATTTAACTTATATTGATGCAGATGGTAGTAAAAAAACACCTGTTGTACTTCATAGAGCAATATTTGGTTCAATTGATAGAACTATTGCTTATTATTTAGAAGAAACTAAAGGAAATTTACCACTTTGGATGAGCCCAAGACAAGTTAATATTATTCCAGTTAATAATGAATATCATTTAGAATATTGTAATGAATTATTAAAATTATTAAAAGAAAATGATATTAGAGCTGAACTAGATGATAGAGATGAAAAACTTAATTATAAATTAAGAGAAAGTGTTATCTCAAAAGTACCTTATACACTTATAATTGGCGATAATGAAAAGAATAATAATACTATCAGTTACAGACCTAGAGGTTCAAAAGAAACTATCACGTTACCTAAAGAAGAATTTGTTAATTTTGTATTAAATAAAATTAAATCAAAAGATATTAATTTATAGGAGAAAAGAATATGAAAATAACATGTGAACATTGTGGATCATTAATAGACACTACAAAAGATAAAAAATGTAGTAATTGTGGTGCACCTTATTCAAATAATAGTGAATATAAAAGTAAAAAAGAATTAGAAGCTAGACAAAAGGAAGCAGAATTAAAAACAAGACAAATCGGTAATGAAATGGCCGAAAATGTATTAGATACTTTCAAAAATTTTGGAAAAATACGTTTAGTTATAATATTTATTTCTTTAGTATTATTCGCAGTTATCGCATTTTTTGCAATTAATACATTTAAAGGAACAAAAACAAATATAGAAAATAGTACTAATTATAATACTTCATCTAGTTTTAACAATGAATTAATGTTGTTTAAAGGCACTCAAAGTGGCTTCTTTGTAGATAAGTTATTAGATCTTGTTATTAATAAAAATGCTCAGAATAACATACATAAGATAAGTGTTATCTATAAAGATTTTAATTTAACAACCTCAGATGAAATATTAAAAATGAAGAATGATCTTAAAGATGATAAGAATTATAATGTATTATTTAATTATGATTCTGATAACTATATTATTAACATAACAATTCTTGAATAAAAATATCACTTATCAAAATTGATACAAAACTATTGACAATCCCCCTTATATGTGGTATAATCATACTGCAAATCAATAAGGGGGTTTGGTTTATGAAGGGTAGATTTATATTAGATTATTTGGATGAAAATAATTTTAAAAAACTTGAGAGAAGTTTAAAAAAATATAATATGGTTGCTTATAAAAAATTAATGTTTGATTTTTATCCAAAACTAAGAAGTGGTGAATTTGTTGGTGAACTAGTTTCTTTAAATAAACATGAACAAACTGAAACATATGATTTAAGACTTCCAACTGACTCATTATTTGTAAAAGTATATGGTGAAGTTAAGTTAAATTATACAGTATATAAAAATAATAATATAGTTATGTTAAATAACTTGGAACCAAAAGATATATTATTGGATGGTCATAAATCAGAATTAACTGCATATAAAGGAATTATGATTTCTAAAGCAAATGCACAAAAAGAAATGTTCAAAATTGATTTATTATGTA
>AUXO018494588.1_pt1 | contig 10130 bp, 11 predicted proteins | sample 768731 | NCBI WGS metagenome assembly AUXO01 (sample SAMN02715735, study PRJNA202380) | gut metagenome | biome: sheep rumen | host: Ovis aries | place: New Zealand: Palmerston North | reverse complement strand
AATTATAAGCTTCACCCGGTTTGCTCTTATGTAGTTAAGAAAGCTTCCCAGGATGAAAAAATTAAAAATCTAATAATTTAAGAAGTTGGTAATGAATCTAAAAAACCAACTTCTTTTTTATATAAAAATAAAGTTAATTACAAAAATATATCTCCACGCTCGAGAATTATTAAACAATTAGACCAAAATGTTTAAAAATATCATATATTTTCTAGTTAATTTATTTATTTAGTGTATAATTTTAATAAGGGGGATTACTGAAGTATGTCTTGGTTTAACAAACAATCACGTCTAGTCCAAATCATCTTATTACTCATTCCTTTCGTTAACTGGATCGTCGAAATTTATGTTCGTGTCACTTCCGTTATCGAAAAACCTACTCTCGAAAACATTTTGGGTGTAGTCTTCGGCTTAATCATTCCTATCTTCGGTTGGATTGATTTGGTTTGGGTTTTACTCTTCAATCACTTATTGCTCTGCAAATAAGTTCAAGATTAAAGAACCAAAAACCTCTAGGCAACTAGAGGTTTTTTATTTATCTAAAATTTTTAATATTATTTTTTTATCTTCTTTAATTTGCTTTACTAAATCATCTACAGAATCGAATTTTTTCTCTTCTCGAATATAAGATACAAATTCTAGAATTACATCTTGAGAATATAAATCTCTATTCATAGCGAAGATGTTAGTTTCAATATCAGGTCTATCTAATTTAGAGATAGTGGGATGGACACCGATATTAGTCATGGAAGGATATTTAATTCCCTCAATATATATATTTGTTGCGTAAACCCCACATTTAGGAAAAACATATTCTTCTTTAGGAGTGATATTCGCTGTAGGGATTTCTAAAATTGAAGTACCATTGTGAAAACCGTGTTCGACTTTTCCTTTAATAGAATAAAATCGATTTAAATCTCTATTAGCTTTTTCGATTTCTCCATTTTCAATATAAGAAATAATAGAAGAGGAGGATATCTTATTTCCTTTTTTATCATACGCAAAATCCACTTCTTCAACATCAAAATAGGATTTAAGTAAATCAACCTTCCCTATTCCTCCTTTGCCGAAAGAATAATCTCTTCCGACGTAGATTTTATTTATGTTCAAAGGTTTTAAAACTTCATTGATAAAAACTTCCGGAGAATAATTTTTAACATCTTTAAAATCTAGAATGAACAAATAATCTACACCCATCTTTTCTAGAAGATTCTTCTTATCTTCTAAAGAGGTGAGGACATCTTCTCTTTTAAAAGGAGAAAAGAAAGTCATCAAACCTAATTTGCTCCCCTCCTTTAAAGCGGTGTTAATTAATTTTTGATGGCCTAGATGAATTCCATCAAAAAAACCTAAGCAAATATTAATCTTCTCATTTGATAAATAATTAAAGCTTTTATTTATGTAATTAAATGTTTTCATTATGCGAATTGTTTAACACTTTTATATTTTTGTTCATCTAAACGAACATAAATTGCTAAATCTTCTCCATCTTTAGTAAAAAAAACTTTCTCGTGTTTAGATTTGAAATAAATTTCCGAACCATTTCTAACTCTCTTTTCAATAGAAGGGTTAGTAATCTCGATTAGAGGTATTTCTTTAAATAGTTCGTGAATAGGAATTAAATCTTCTAAAGAAATATTCTCAAAGTCCTTACTTTGCTCGATAGAAAATTCTCCAACTTTAATTCTTCTTAATTTAATTAGATGACCTAACTCATCTAACTTAGTAGAGATATCTTCTCCTAAAGTTCTTATATATGTTCCTTTAGAGACATCAGCGGTAAAAGTAATGGTGTTATTTATTGAATCATATTCATTTAAATAAATGTCTTTAATATCGATTTCCCTCTGCTTTCTCTCAACTTCTATACCGTCTCTAGCTAATTTATACAAAGGTACACCATCTCTTTTTAAAGCGGAATACATCGGAGGTATCTGTTTAGATTTGCCTAAGAATGAATTTAAAACATTCTCAATTTCTTCTTTCTTGTGAGGCGAAACTTCTTTAGTTTTAACAATATTACCGGTTAAGTCTCCAGTGTCAGTTAATTCCCCTAATTTAATGGTGGCAATATAAGTCTTTCTCCACTCTTCGAACATACCTAAAACTCTAGTTCCTTTATTAACCCCTATAATTAATAAACCAGAAGCAAAAGGATCTAAGGTTCCTAAATGACCGCACTTTTTTAAATCTAACTTTTTCTTTAAAGTTAGTTCTTCTTTTAAAGATATCCTTCCTTCGCTTTTATCGAAAAGTAAAATTCCACTTTGTTCATTCATAATGCTCATTAATTATAGCAAGAAACTTAATAAAGTATTAAATTAGATATATATGAATAACAGTAAATTAACATTTAAAGAAATAACTACTCCTAACGAGATGTCTTACGCTTTTATTATTCGTAAAGATGTTTTTATTAAAGAGCAAAATGTCGATGTAGATTTAGAGATTGATGGAGAAGATGATAAAGCTAATCAATACCTTCTTTTAGAAGGAGATAAACCTGTAGGAACTTTGCGCGTCTTTTTAGATTTAAAAACTCGTTCATCTCACATTGGTAGAGTCGCTATTATCAAAGATAAGAGAAAACTAGGTTACGGTAAATTTATGATGAATAAAATCATAAATATATTGAAAGAAAATTATTCCCCTTTGAGAATTGAAGTCGAATCTCAACTTAAAGTTCGTAAATTCTATGAATCTCTAGGATTTATTCCTGTCTCAGAAGAGATAATTATGGATGCGGGTATAGAGCATATCCAAATGTATTTAAATGTCTAAAATGAAATATTTTGTAAGTTATTCAGAGGTTTTTTCTAGAGATAATCAAACCAAAAAAGAATCTTTAAGATTGCAGACATACAATCTTTTAATCAAGTTTTTATCTCGCAAACAAATTCCCAATAACCACATCATTGAAGAATTTAATAAATTTAAAAATTATTTTGAATCTAAAGAATTTACCAATGTATATTTCCTCTCCCCTTTTATCATCAATGAAAATAAGTTTGTAAAAAATATTTATAAACTAATTACTCTATCTGGAGAATCTAACTCTTATAATTCTATTCTTAAAGACATTCAAAATGATGTTGAAGAAATAAAAAGAGGCGCTTCAGCATATAAAACTAATTACATGATCAAAGTAGATACTGCAGATAATTATTTAGAAAAATATTATAAATCCCCCGAATTATTAACTAATCTCGTTTTAGAATCTGAAAAAGAAAACAACATCTTGTTTGAAATCTCTAGACAAGGATTTACTAAAAAAGACAATTTATTATCTCTTCTCTATTTAAAATTAAGATACGATAACTTATCTAAAAGCGAAGATGTAGAATCCATTATTAAAGATGGTGAAGAATTGATTAAGGTCTATCCTTATTACACTTATTATTATTTATTAGGAATGTGCTACGACAGCCCTTATTGTAATAGAGAAAATAAAACCTCTAAAGCTCTAGAATATTTTATTAAAGGAAGCGAACAAAACGATACTAATTGCATCTATATGGCTGGTTTACATTATTTTATGGGCCTAGGTACATCTAAAGACGTATTAAAAGCTAGAGGCTATTTTGAAAAGGGTGCGAAATTAAACGATATCGATTGTTCTTCTTGTTTAGGTATCTATTATCTATCAATTAACGATAAAGAGAAAGCCAAACCATATATAGAAGATTCCGCCTCTAAAGGAGACTATAAAGCTCTACTTTTATTAGATACAGATTTTAGAGAAAATTAACTGTTGCAAAATCTTTTCTAACAAGTTATTATTTCTATGCGACTTTTACTTGGTTATGACTTCTCCTCGAATTATAACTAGGTATTAGTTAAGACCATTTCATAGGAGGAAAATTAAAATGGCGTTATTAAAAGACGAAAAGGCTGAAATCGTCAAAGCTTATGGTAAGGATGAAAAAGACACCGGATCTTCCGCTGTCCAAGTCGCCTTATTAACTAAGAGAATCAATGACTTAACCGAACACTTAAAGGTTAACACACACGACTATTCTTCCAAGAGAGCTTTGTTTGTTTTAGTCGGTAAGAGAAGCGGTTTATTACATTACATCGATTCTAAAGACCACGACGCTTACTTAGAGCTCATCAAAAAGCTCGGTATCAGAAAGTAAATTTAACTTTACTTCTATTAACTCGATTGTTTCTAATCGAGTTTTTTATTATTTTATTTTTGTTTAGAATATAAGTATGAAAAAAGTTATTTGCATTGGAGGAGGTCTATCGTCTTCTCTATTCGCTTATCAAGTTAAAAAGAATCACCCTTCTTATAAAGTAATAATATTAGAAAAAGATGAGAAGATTCTAAAAAGAGTTTTAATTTCCGGTAACGGAAGATGCAATTTCTTCAACGGAGACTTTTTAAATGGTTCTTACCCTTTAAGATTCAACTTTCCTTCAAAAGTTAAAGAGCTTATATCTGAAAATACTATTGATGAATTTATAAAAATCTTAAAATATGAATTTAATTTCTCTTATTACTCTGATTCCTCTTTAAGATATTATCCTTTCTCTAATTCTTCATCGTCTTTTAGAGATATCTTAATAAAAAAATTAAATGAAGTTGGAGTAGAAACATTAACAAACTCTAAAGTCGTTTCTATTTCTCCTAAAAATAAAACTGTAAATTTAGAATCAGGTAATCTCAATTACGATTACATTTTTATAGGTATAGGAGGAAAAGCCTACGATAGAGATATAAACGAAAATATACTTTCTAATTTAAATATAGATATTAATCCTTATGAAAGTTGTCTTTGCCCTTTATATACCAAAAATAAATATCCTTCCTTAGATGGAGTAAGAATTAAAGGTATTCTACATTTGTTAATTAACTCTAAAGAAGTATATAAAGAAGAAGGTGAATTATTATTTAAAAAAGATGGTATTTCAGGCATCTGCGTATTCAATTCTTCCTTGTTTATTAACGAAAAATCTAAAAACGTCATTAAATTTAACCCTTTGTGTCACGACAATGTCGATTTAACCGAGATTTATCGTGAATTTAATTACGATAATCTAGTTTCTATTTTCCCTGACAAATTAGTTAAGCTATTGTTAAAAAATCGTGAAAAACTCGATATAAATGAATTGTTGAATTTCTTTACATTTGAAATTAAAGGTAAATATCCCTTGAAGAATTCTCAAATATCACTAGGTGGTATTTCTTTAAATGAAATCGACAATAATTTTAGATTAAATAAACTTCAAAATATTTTTGTAGGGGGAGAGATAATTGATCTTCACGCCATTTGTGGTGGATACAATATAGGCTTTGCCCTTCTTTCTGCTTTGCGCGCATCAAAAAGCGTCAATTAGAAAATAAAAAGATTATAATTTATTTAATGAAAGGAGATGAATATGACTAAAGAAGAAGTTTTAGAAAACTATCTCGATTATTTATCTCCGGATTTAAGTAAGAGAAAAGAAGCTTTAATTCAAAAATCAAAATGGTTTAAATCTACTTTTTATATTCCCTTCTCTTTTAAAGGCGAGTACAATTTACCTTCTTTAACCTCTTTCTTAGATGGTAAAATTAAATTCTCTAAATTGAGAATATCCAATATCGAGACTACATCCTCTAAAAACTCCGTTGATATTTTCAATAAGTTTTATCGTTATGTTAAATTGTATTCTTCAATACCTAAGAAAGCTCCTGAAGATGTCTTTTTCATACAAATAAATCTCTCAAAAATTGATAAGACAGATTACAAATTACTAATGCCCGCTTTTTTCTATTGTCTACCTTCGAGCATGATGAAATTTAATTATTTATCTACTGATATTAGACAAGTGTTTAAAAGGGCGTGTATTGGTTCTTTAAATGAAGCAGTTCTAATTTTAGATAAGAATTTTTTAGAAGAAAACGACTCTTACGAAATCGATGGTATAGATTTTGTCATCATTTATGATCAAATGTCCGAAAAAAAGCAAGAAATAATAGAAAAAGTCGCCAAAAAATTTAAATTAAGAGTAAAATATATTTACTCATGAACGAATCTAAATATTCTAAACAAGATGTGACTCTTCTTCGAGAGTTAACTATTCTTGCTATCAATCTCTATTCCAGTAAATACAACAATGGAGCAATATCGAATTTATACGTGCAATCTGAACTTGCAAACTTTTCTCGTATTTACTATTTTTATTTCATTAAAGATTGTAAAACCGAAGAAGAAAAATTAAAGGTTATGACTCAACAATTCCTAGAAAATTGCGCTAAATCTATAGTTGAGCACTACCAAATCATCGCTTCTTATCGCCACAAAGCAAGTTCCTCTTCTATGAATCAATTCTCTGAGTTGTCTTTTGCTTTGGAAACTACTATTACAATGATGATTAATGTCATTGAACCTCTTTCAACTAAAAATCCTTCCCAAACTCTCATGCCTGATTTATTTTTAAAATTATTCATGCAAGCTATAGGAGTCTTAAAGATGTTAAATTACGACTTATCTACGGAAGCGTATTCAACTTGGAGAACTCTTCACGAAGCTGAATGTGTAGTTAAATTGTTAGTTGAAGGTGGAAGTGAACTTCAAACAACCTATAAAAAACATATTCTCTATTCAAATGTTTATAGAAGAATATATCAAGAAAATGACAACACTAAAAAAGTTTTCGCAGATTTGAAAGCTGAAATGGCTGAACACGGTCTTAAAAGTAAAGACATGAAAAAATTTATAGAATACGGTTGGTTGTATTCTTGTAAGACTTTTGATTCTTCCAATCCTTTATATAAATTAAATTTTAGAGATGGTTTACAAAAAGCTGCGGGTTTAGAAGAATATAACACTTCTTATGAAGTCGCTTCTGAAATTACTCACTCTTCTCCTATTTTCTTTTATTCCAATGCTTCACTTTTAGGAGATATCTCTATTGTCAATCTTTCGGATACTATTATTAGATCCATAAATTATTTTGATACCTATGTTACTAATCTAGGTATAGCTAATAATGATTTCAATTTAATTAAGAGTGTATATGTACATAATTTGATTAAGCATTCCCAGATAAAAGAAGAGTCTTTTTACACTAAATATAAAGATTTCATATTTGAAGAGACTGAAGAAGGAGATTTAACCATCAGCGATGAAATTAAACCTATTCTCAATACCGACCACATTTGATTTTAAATTCAAACAATTTAAATAATTCAATATTTTTTGTTCATTACTCTTGCTATACGTTTACTTTTATGTAAAATAGATAGTAATCTAGTCAGCTGCTAGATTTATTTTGCCACTAAGTAGAGGCGCGATTTATCAAGAGTAACAATTCAGAGTATGTTGATTTGCTAAGAAGAATTGCAAAAGGGGTAAATTGCCGAAAGAAAATCTGATTCAACTATAATTTTCTTGGGCGAAGTTAGAACATAACTTCGACTGTCATCGTTGAGCTAACGATGGAGAACTATTAAGTGTTGCTTATATATAAATTATGTATGCAATATGCGGTAGTTCTCTATTCAAGAGAACTACCGCTTTTCTTCTTATGGCAAAGAAAGCAATCTATTGTTATAGGAGGAAAGAAAAAATGAAAAACAGACAAAGATTACTATCCGCTTTATTAGTTTCCACCGCTGCTTTAAGTTTACAAGCTTGCGGAAATAACCCTGTTAATACTAACGAGTTAATCATAGGTTTAGAGTGTAACTACGCTCCTTTCAACTGGACTGAAAATAGCGCTAATGAATTCACTTTACCTATTTCTAATCACCCTGGTCAATACGCTGATGGTTACGACATTCAAATCGCTAAATTATTAAGCCAAAAAACAGGAAAGAGTGTTAAGATTGTCGCTACTGAATGGACTTCTTTAGTTCCTGATTTAGCCGCTAATAACATCAACGCTATCATCGCTGGTATGACCGATACTGAAGAAAGAAGAAAAACTATTGATTTCACCACTGAATATTATCACTCTGAATTAGTTTTAGTTACTTCCGCCACTATCGCTAATCAATTTGAAGGGAGAATTATCAGTGAAAGTGAATTTAGAACTTTCATCTCTTCTAAAAAAGTAATCTCTCAAGTCGAAACTGTCACAGACAGCATCATCGATATCTTCGCTAATAATTATGGTGCTATTCACGCCACTCCTTTAAGTTCTTTCGCATTAGCAGCTACCGATGTCTCCAATGGTTCAGTTGATATGATGACTGCTGAATTGCCTGTTGCTAATTCTATTGTGTCTTCTTTCACCAATTTAGGTATCGTTCACATTTCCCAATCAATTTTAGGTGAATCTCAAGCTGAATTAGGGGTTTCTATTGGTATAGCTAAAGGTAATATCGAATTAGCTAACGCTTTAAATGAGGCTTTAGCTGAAATAAGCGATTCTCAAAGAGTGGAATTAATGAGTGCGGCTATTTCAAGAAGCACAAATAAATGAACCTATTTGAGCAAGTAGGATACTTACTTTCAAATTATTGGCTCTGGTTTTTAGAGGGTTTAGCCGCTACAATCATACTCTCTGTAGTCGGAACCATTGGTGGTTTGATGATAGGTATCTTCTTAGCCTTAGGCTCCCGTATTAAAATCGGTAAACACGATAAGTGGTATCACAAGACATGGAAAGGATTTATTCTCGGCTTTTGCTATTTTTACTCGACAGTAATTAGAGGAACGCCGATGATGGTTCAAGCCATGATCTTTAAATATTCCTGCCAAGGCGCAGGTTTAAATTTCAATAACGTCTTAACTGGTATTCCCGTTTTCGATGGTTGGTTAATTGCTGGTTTAGTAGTTATTACTTTAAATACCGCAGCCTATATGGGTGAAATTGTTAAATCCGGTTTAAACGGCATCTCTAAAGGTCAAATTGAAGCAGCTAGAAGTTTAGGTATGACTAGAAATCAATCTATGTTCTCAGTCGCCTTACCTCAAGCTATTAAAAATTCCATTCCTACAATCGGTTCTGAGTGGATTGTTAACATCAAAGATTCTTCGGTCTTAAATGTCATCGGTGTTACAGAACTTTACTTCATGTCTAATCAAGCAGCGAATAAAGGTTATATGTTTATTGCTTCTTACACTATCATCGCCTTAATTTATTTGATGTTAACTTTATGCACTAATGGAATCTTGCATATTGCAAAGATCAAATTAGATGGAAAGAAAGTATCCTTCCCTCTATTCCATTATCAAAAGAAAGCGAGTTAATATTTATGGAAAATCAACCTATTATTGAAGTTAAACATCTCGCTAAATCTTTTGATGGTACTGCGGTTTTAAACGATGTTTCCTTACAAGTTAAAAAGGGTCAATGTCTTGCTATAATCGGCCCTTCAGGGGGAGGAAAATCCACTCTCTTACGTTGTCTAAACAAATTAGAATCACCTGATTCAGGAGAAATCTTATTTAAAGGTGAAAATATTCTTTCTCACACAGTCAATACTAATCATATTAGATCTAAATTAGGCATGGTCTTCCAATCTTTCAATTTGTTCTTAAACATGAACGTCATTGAAAATTGTACCTTAGCTCAAATCAAAGTTCTTCATAGATCTAAAGAAGAGGCTTATCAAATTGCAAAAAAGAATTTAGAAGCAGTAGGAATGTTAAACAAAATTGAAGCGCGCCCTAGTGAATTATCCGGAGGTCAACAACAGAGAATCGCTATTGCTAGAGCTTTATGTATGGATCCTGAAGCTATATTATTTGATGAACCTACTTCCGCTTTAGATCCAGAAATGACTGTTGAAGTCTTACAAGTTATGAAAGATTTAGCTAGTAAAGGTCTTACTATGGTTGTAGTCACCCACGAAATGTCATTTGCGAAAAACGTCGCTAGTGAAGTCATATTTATGGATAAAGGTGTCGTAGCAGAACAAGGTACCCCCGAATATATTTTCGAGCAATGTCAAAACCCCCGTTTGAAATCTTTCTTGGGTTTTTCAAAATAATGCACTATAATACACCTCTAGAGGTGTATTTTTTATGAAAAATCGTAATTATTCTGGAACAACCGTTATTCAATTTTCCAACATTAAGAAGATAGCCAACAAAAACATTAGAATCGCTTGTTATATATTGTTCTTTGCAGTTTTTGCCACAACTATAGCAACCATCACTTTTGGTATTATTATGGCTGTGCTTAAAGCCGGA
>AUXO017396664.1_pt1 | contig 10130 bp, 3 predicted proteins | sample 768731 | NCBI WGS metagenome assembly AUXO01 (sample SAMN02715735, study PRJNA202380) | gut metagenome | biome: sheep rumen | host: Ovis aries | place: New Zealand: Palmerston North | reverse complement strand
AGTGGAGCTACTACTTATTCTTTAGTTAGTGGTCTTGCTAAGACCTTTACCATCTATGCTACTTCAGAAGCGGGTAATAAAGGTTCTACTTACACCTTTAGCATCACTAGAAAAGGCTTTTCTAGAAATAATTATTTAACTGATATCAGCATCGATGGAGCCACTTTAGCTGGCTTTGCCTATGATATCAACAAATATTATTATTCAGTTGGTCACGATGTTACTTCAGTTTCCATAAGTGTAGTTAAATCTGATCCTGCTGCTACTGTTACTTTCCAAAGCAATCCTTCTTTGAAGGTCGGTGTTAATACAATTGATATTACAGTTACTTCTGAAGATCAAACTAAAAATATCTATACAATTAGCATCACTAGAGGTAATACTGATAACAAAATTAACAATATTACTTTCAATGAATTAGATAGTTCTGATTTCACCTTCAATGCTGAAATTACAACTTACGATATTAACGTGGGCTACAGCATTTCTACTTTAACTCCTGTAGTCAGCTTAAATGATGCTTATGCTAAAGCTAATTATCAATCTAGCTACGCTTTAGTCGCGGGTCAAGTTACAACTTTCACTATCTCTGCAAGTAGTGAAACTGGCGTTAAAGGTAAGACATATACTTTCAATGTTAAAAGAGAACAAGAAATCATCATTGATTTAACTATCTCTAATATCACTGTTGTAGGTAACGATAGCAAAGGATATTTAACTTTCGATCCTGCAGTTACTAAATACAACATCGAAGTTCCTTACTCTGTGACTTCAGTTTCTATCAACGTCACTCCTGTTTCTTCTACCGGTGTTGAGAAAGTGGGTTATGGTTCTTTCAATTTAAATCAAGGAGAAACCTTATCTAAGACTGTTTATTTGCAAAGTACTCAAGATAGTTCTAGAGGTACTTCATATGTAATTAATGTCACTAGAGCCACTGGTTCTTCTAACAATACTTTATCTGACTTAACGATAAATAATATTACAGTAGATAATTTTAGTCCTACTACTACTTCCTATGAGGTTAAGCTTGATTATTCTACTGAATTTATCACTGTAGGAGCTACAGCTAGTGACTCTAAAGCAACTGTTAGTGGTACTGGCACTAAAACCTTAACTCTCGGTTCTAACAATATCTCCATTACTGTTACTTCCGAAGTAGGAACAATAAAAACTTACACTCTCAACATTTTAAGAGCTGAAGATAAGTACGAAATTACTAACATTACTATTTCTAATGTTGATTACACATTCGATAAAGATACTTTAGATACTTCCTTCACTTTAGAATACAGTTTGAGAAACATCAGTATTGATGTCGAAGTCGGCGATGCTTCTTACGCTAAAGTCTTTGGAGAAGGTGCTAAGAGTTTGGAAGTTGGTACAACTGTAATTAAAGTCTTTGCTGTTTCGCAAATGGGTACTCAATCTACGATTTATACTTTCACCTTCAATGTCTTAGCGGCTGATACTAATACTGATTTATCTAGCTTATCTGTCAAGATTAAAGGTGCTGAGCAAATTACTGACTTTGATCCTAATAAGACTACTTATTCCATCGTTGATGTAGATTCTGATGTCACTTACGTGATTGTCGATGCTGTTGCTGCATCTAAGAATGCTTTTGTTACTGGTTTAGGTACTGTCGCTTTAAATAGCGGTACAATCACCGGATCTAACGTGGTTATCTTGACTGTCAAGGTTCTTGCTGAAGATGGAATTAGCTCTAAAGAATACAAGATTACTGTCTCTAGAGAATCGGTCAACCTAGCTGATGACAATTCCATTACTGAAATAAGTGTCATTGGTAGTGATGGTATTGAATATTTCGGTGCAGATAAATTCAACGCTAACATCTACGAATACGATTTAACTTCTAATCCCTTACCTTACAATTTAACTTCCGTCTACGTTTCTGTTAAGGCCGCTACAGGTGCTACTGTTACCGGTAATGGAACTTACAAGTTAACTTCTAACTTAATTACTTTAACTATATACGCCACTTCTGAATCTGGTACAAAGGGAAGTGTTTACACTATTTCTTTAGCTAAGAAAGAAGCGGGTACTAACACTAACTTAGCTAGCATCAAACTCGATGGTAGTATCATTAGTAATTTCGCTCCTGATGTTACTTCTTATTCTGTCAAATATCCTAACGCTAAGACTAGAGTCGATATAGAAGCTGTCGCTGAAGATCCTTCAACATTAGTTAAGATCTTAGTCGATGGTTCTATTACTACCAATCGCACCTTCCAATTAGTCTCTGGTGAAACTGTTGTCATCACCATCAACACTATTGCTGAAGATGGCTCGATGAACTCTTACACCTTAGCTATAACTAGATCTGGAGTTGTTGGCGAATTAGAAAATTTATATGTTGAAGGTTATGTCTTTGCTAATTCTGAGGGTGAAACTATCAATTTCGACTCTAAGACTTTCGATTATTATTTGGAAGTCGAATACGAAGTTGAAAGTGTTAACATCGTCGCGGAAAACAGCGATATCACCTTAGAAATTAGAGGAGATGGTATCAAGAACTTGGTTGTTGGTCAAAGAAGATATCAAGTCTCCGTCATTCCTAGTGAAGGAGATATCTCTTCTTACTATATCTACATCACTAGAAAGCTACATAAGACTAATACTATAAATGTCACTAGCGTCACTATTGATGAAGTTCCCAACTTCATCTTCCAAGAGGATAAAGTTACTTATAACGATATAGTAGTTGAAAGTAACGTCTCGTCCTTAAATGTCAACGTCTTATTCGAGTCTAGTGAGGATGAAGTGTCTCCTTCTTATGAATTAATCAATAACGATTCGTTGAACTTTGGTAATAACAACGTTCTGTTAGTTATGACTTCTTCTGATGGTACTAAGAAGAATTTATATTCTATCAACGTCTATAGAAAACCTATTGAAATTACCTCTATTTCTTCTAATGTCTTAACTGATTTATCTAAAGATTACACTGCTTCTAACGATTATTACATTTACAACGTTAATAATGACGTTCAAAGTGTAGACTTCCAATTAGCCTTATCCTCTTCAGCAAGAGGAGTCAATTATAAGATTGAAAATAGAAGTTTAAATAGTGTTGCTACTAACAACGAAGTCAGCTTAAAAGCTGGTAATAACACTATCACCATCACTGTCTCTTCTAGTGATAAAGTCGCTAAGACTTTAAGACTATTAGTCATTAGAGATGGGGCAGCTACTACTAGTGAGAATACCAATAATTACCTAATACCTCTAATCGTGGTCTCTGTAATTGGTGGTGTCTTAGTTATCGGTGCGGCTGTTGCTATCATCGTAATTATTAAGAAAAATAAGCAAGACGAATATCAGTTATAACAATTAAAAGATGCCCTTTCTTAGGGAAGGACATCTTTTTAATTGCTTGATTTATTATTTAGATTCAGTTTCTAATTTGACATCTATAGGAGTAGGATTATCAACATCGATTATTGAAGGGATAATAATAGGTCTTTTATTGGTCTGTCTAAATATTTCATCTCCAATAGCTTTTATAGCCTTTTTCATAACTACATCTATATAAAGAATAGGGGAAGAGACTAATTCGTTTAGATAGGTGTTAAATAAGCGAAGAATAGCAGTTTGTAATTCTTCAATTTGGTTAGGGGAGACCACACCTTTAATTTCAATTTTTGGTTTAACTTTAATCAAGTGATTTTTAGAAGAGATTAAAGCAGATAAGACTACTACACCTGAAGAAGACATCTGAGTTCTTTCATCGATAATATTAGATCTGACATCTCCAACCCCTAATCCATCGATAAATATATTTCCGGGGTTAAGTATTTGAGTAAAAGGAAGCATAGGTCTACCTACCGCGTCAAAAGCTACAGCCGTACCATTATCTACTAAGAAAATTCTTTCAGGAGGGTAACCAAGACCTTGAGCAATTTTCGCGTTGGCCATCATCAATCTAAAAGGTCCTTCTATAGGCATGTAGTAAGTAGGGCGGAAGATAGAAATCATCATCTTTAAATCTTCTTCTTGAGCGTGCATAGAAGAGAGATCTTTCTTTGTTAAGTTAACTATATTCGCTCCAGTTTGATATAGAGCATCTAAAGTCTCGACTTGTTTAACTTCAGTTGAAGGAACTGAAGGACAGGCCATGACAAATATATCATCTTTATCGATGTAGAAATGTTGATCTTTAGCTTCTCCTTTAGCAACATCACCTATGTAGTTATATAATTCTTCACCTGACCCAGTAATTAAAATAACTAAGTTTTCTTTGGGGACAGAATTAATTTGTTCTATCGGACATTGGTTAGCCATAGGTATAACTAAATCACCATTAGCGATGAAACTAGGTAAGATATTTAAGAAATTTTCATTTGTTATTGCAATCTTTTTATTGTTTTGAATAACTAATTGAATTATCTCGTTAATTATATACATATTTTGAGTGTAACAAGCGATAATAATTCTTTTATCACCTTCTTCAAAGAAAGATTTAATGTGAGGAGAAATCTTATGAGTAGGGGAGACAATACCCGGCTTATCGGCTCCATCTGATTCTGACATCATCAATAAGGTTGGATGTTGTTCAGCAATTTTAGTAATCTTAGCGATATCGAAAGTGAAGTGACCCTGAACACCAAAATCAGAGATGTAATCACCAGTGTAAACGATACATCCAACAGGAGTCTCCATAGAAAAACCAAATGATTCCATAACCGTGTGAGAAGTACCAAAGAAATGGAAAGGATAACCGTGGATTAAGACATCATCACTAGGTTTGATAATGTTGAATTTCATCAAGTTACCATAGCGTTTGCCGTAGTCAGCCATGATGAAGTTCTTAGTGGTTTGAGTACAGTAAACAGGAACGTTGACATTTTTTAATAAGTAAGGTAAGGCCCCGTATTCATCATCGTGAGCGTGAGAAATAATAATAGCTCTAACTTTGTTAGCTCTCTCTTTTAAGAAAGTAGTGTCGGGAATGATGATATCGATACCAGGGTTTGATAAATCGGGATATTTTAAACCCGCTTCAATAATAAAAATAGAATCGTTAGTTTCAATACAATATAAATTTTTTCCTGGTTCATCTAGCCCACCTAAAGCGTAGACACGCAAAGAAGAATCCATAGTTGTTTGAGAGAATTTTGTAATCATACATAAACCTTTCTGAAAAGATATATCTTAGACCGCTATAAAAATAAATAAACTTGTTAAATAAACCGGTTGAAAAACAATTGTTAATTTAACTGTCCATTAACATTAGCGACAATCATTTGTTCATCGTTAATATTATAATCATTATTTGTTTATAAGTGATAGAAAAAACGCAATGTTTATTAATAAACAGATATTGTTTTCGTACATATTTAATTAGATGTATATTTAGTTGTTAAATTTTATATAATTATATATGTTCTTAAAGGATATTTTTTATGAATAAAGAAGTTATTATTGCGACCTCTAATCAAGGTAAATTAAAAGAGTTTAGAAGAATGTTAGAACCTCTTGGTTTTAAAGTTGATTCTTTAAAAGAATTAAATTTAGAAATTGAAGCGGAAGAAACTGGTTCGACTTTTGAAGAGAATTCTTTAATTAAGGCTAGAGATATCGCTTCTAAAGTTAATGATAAGATTATAATCGCCGATGATTCAGGCTTAGAAATTCACGCTTTGGACAATTTCCCTGGAATTTATTCTTCTAGATTTATGGAAGGTGAACCTTATTCTAAAAAATGCTTAGAAATCATCTCTAGATTAAAAGATAAAAAAGATAGAAGCGCTAATTTTACTTCCGCTATATCTCTAATTAATTTTGATTCTGAAGATCACGTATTTGTCGGTAGAGTCTATGGAGAAATCGCTACTGAAATTCACGGGGAAGGAGGATTTGGATACGATCCTATATTCTTTTCACCTGAATTAAATAAATGCTTTGGCGAAGCTAGCGGAGAAGAAAAAGATAGAGTTTCTCATCGTTCTCGCGCTTTAAAGCAATTAGAAGATTATATAAAAGAACATATTAAGTAAGCACTTTATTATCATTATCAATTTGGTTTTATTTTAAGATTAGTTTAGGCTTTTTAAATGAGTGAAGAATATTTATTAGGTATTGATGTAGGATCTACTACAGTTAAAACTGTTGTTATTTCTCCCCAAGGAGAAATCCTTTCTTCGTCTTATCAAAGACATTTATCTAAAGTTAAGGAAGTTACTTTAAAAGAAATAAAGAATTTAGAAGAGAAATATTCTTCCTATCCTTTTAAAGTTTGTATCACCGGTTCGGCGGGCTTAGGCTTATCAACTCGAGCTAATCTACCTTTTGTCCAAGAAGTTCAAGGCGCCTTTTTAGCTGTTGAGAAATATTATCCTGATACTGATGTAGTAATTGAATTAGGTGGAGAAGACGCTAAAATAATTTTCTTAACTAACGGTTTAGAAGAGAGAATGAATGGGTCTTGCGCCGGAGGTACTGGGGCTTTTATCGACCAAATGGCGACTTTGTTAGGTGTTGATTCTCAAGAATTAGATAGACTCTCATTAGATTACAAAAAAATCTATCCTATCGCCTCTAGATGTGGAGTCTTTGCTAAAAGTGATGTTCAACCCTTACTAAATCAAGGGGCAAATAGAAGCGATGTAGCTATGTCTATTTATAGAGCGGTTGTCGATCAAACTTTATCAGGACTTGCTCAAGGAAGAGAAGTAAAAGGTAAAGTTTTATTTTTAGGAGGGCCTCTTTCTTTTTTAAAAGGTCTAGATAAAGCGTTTATGGATAGACTTAATCTATCTAAAGAAAATGCAATTTTCCCTTCCAACGCTTCAGTTTTTATGGCTATAGGAGCAGCTTTGTTCGCTTCTAAAAATTCTAAATCATTAACTTTAAAAGAAATCGATGAAAAGATATCTTCATCTAATTTATCCGATACTATTATCTATACTTCACCTCTATTTGAATCTGAAGAAGATTACGATAAATTCTTAAAAGAACACGATGATTTCAATGTTAAATATAGACCTTTAGAAACTTATAAAGGGGAAGCGTATTTAGGTATAGATGCTGGTAGTACTACCACTAAATTAGTTTTGTTATCTAAAGATAAAGAAATCTTATATAGTTCCTATGCTGTCAATAAAGGTCAACCAATAGACGTAATAGTTAAAGAACTTAAAAAGATTTATTCATTAGCTTCTAAAGAACTCAAGATAGTTTCTTCTACTGTTACAGGATATGGAGAGAACCTTATTAAATCTTCTTTAAAAATTCAATTTGGTATAGTTGAAACTGTAGCTCATTATAAAGCCGCATCTTATTTTGAACCTGATGTAGATTTTATTATAGATATAGGTGGTCAAGATATTAAATGCTTTAAAATTAAGAACCACGCTATAGATTCAATTATGCTTAATGAAGCTTGCTCTTCTGGCTGCGGGAGTTTTATTCAATCATTTGCTAACGCTTTAGGAATAGGTATTGCTGATTTTGCTAAATTAGGTTTATTTGCTAAACATCCAGTTGAATTAGGAAGCCGCTGTACCGTTTTTATGAATTCTTCAGTTAAGCAAGCACAAAAAGAAGGGGCGACTTTAGAAGATATATCCGCAGGGTTATCTTCTTCAATTGTTAAAAATGCCATCTATAAAGTCATCAGATTCAAATCTAGCGATGAATTAGGAGATAAGATTGTTGTGCAAGGAGGGACTTTCTTGAACGACGCTATATTAAGAGCTTTTGAATTGGAAACTAAAAAGAAGGCTATCAGGCCTAAAATCGCTGGTTTAATGGGGGCTTTTGGTTCAGCTTTATATTCGTTAGAAAACGCTTTGCAAAATCAACAAGGAATTATTTCTAGTACTGAATTAGAAAATTTTTCTTATAAATCTATAGGAACTATTTGTCGAGGTTGTACTGCTAAATGCAACTTAACTATCATTCAATTTAACGACAAGAGAAGTTACATTTCTGGTAATAAATGCGAAAAAGGGGAAGGTAAGCCTATAGTTACTAATTCGTTAGATCTATACGCATATCGTTATAAGAAATTATTAAGTTTAAATGATTCATCTTCTAATACTAGAGGAGTAGTAGGCTTACCTTTAGCTTTAGGAATGTATGAGCAATTACCTTTTTACGATACTTTGTTTTCTTCTTTAGGTTTTAAAGTGGTTATATCTAGTGAATCTAGTAGAGATTTGTATTTTAAAGGTCAGCATACTATTCCTTCCGATACAGTTTGCTATCCTGCTAAATTGATGCATGGTCATATTGAAGATTTATTAGAAAAGAATGTAGATTTTATCTTCTATCCTAATTCAACATATAACTTAGATGAAGGATATTCAGTTAACCACTTCAATTGTCCTGTTGTAGCTTATTATGGAGAATTGTTAAAAAAGAATAACAAGTTATTAAATGAAACTAATTTCTTCGATCCTGTTATAGATTTAAATAACGAGAAATGCACTATAAAAACTCTATGTAAGACTTTCGCTAGATATAAACTTAATAAGAAGGAAGTTAAGTTAGCTTTTGAAAAGGGAATGAAAGCTTTAAATGATTTTAGATTAGATGTTAGAAATAAAGCTCAAGAAATCATTACTGAGGCTAGAAGACAAAATAAAACTATAATAGTTCTTGCTGGACGTCCTTATCACAACGATGTTGAAGTTAATCATCAGATTAATAAATTATTGAATTCTTTAGATTTTGCAATTATCAGTGAAGATAGTCTAGCTCATTTAGATTCTTCACCTTCATCCTTACATATTTTAAATCAATGGACTTATCACGCCAGATTATATAGAGCAGCGGATGTTGTAACTAGAAATAAAGATATGCAATTAGTTCAATTAGTTTCTTTTGGATGTGGTATAGATGCTATTACTACTGATGAAGTAAGAAATATTTTGGAATCTAAAGGAAAATTCTACACTCAACTTAAGATTGATGATATCAATAATTTAGGAGCGGTCAAGATTAGATTGCGTTCATTAAAAGCTGCAATAGATGAGAAAAAGGAGGTGGAAAATGACAAAATTTAGAAAAGCCTTCTTTAAGAAATTGAGGGATGAAAAATACACTATTTTAATTCCTAATATGCTTCCTATTCACATAAGATTATTAGCGATGAATTTTCAGAAGTTTGGTTACAATGCCAAGATGATGGAAGTCGGTGGAAGAAAAGTTAAAGATCAAGGTTTGAAATACGTCCATAATGATGCATGTTATCCCGCTTTATTAGTCGTAGGTCAATGTATAGAAGAATTGAAATCTGGGAATTACGATTTAAATAAAGTAGCCTGCTTTATGACTCAAACAGGAGGAGGGTGTCGCGCTTCTAATTATTTATCTTTAATTAGAAAAGCAATTCAAAAAGAATATCCTCAAATACCTGTGGTCTCTTTGAATTTCTCCGGCTTAGAAAAAGATTATTCTATCCCTACTCCTCCTAAAATGATCTTCCAAGGTTTAACTTGTGTTTTATATGGAGATATGATGATGAATCTATATAATCAAACTAAGCCTTATGAGACCTATAAAGGGGAAGCTGATGAAATATTAGATGATTGTTTTAAATATATATCTAATAAATTAGATAAAGGTGGGTTCTTTAAAACTAAGAAGAATTACACTTATATGATTGACAAATTCAACAAGATTAAAATCCCTGAAAAGAGAAAACCTCGAGTAGGAATTGTCGGAGAAATCTACGTTAAATATTCTTCTTTAGCGAATAATGATTTAGTAGATTTCTTAGTAAAAGAAGGCTGTGAAGCTTACTCCCCGGCTTTAAGTGAATTTATATCTTACTGTATTATCAATATCGCTTATTCGCATAAAGATTACGGAACTTCATATTTAGAAAGTAAGATTGCTTATACCATATATAAAATCTTCAATAGAATGGCTTTAAAACAAGGGAAGATGTTAAAAGGAACTCAATATATTCCTTATGAGGACTTTGAAGATATTAGAGCATGTACTTCCGAAATTATTTCTCCTAGTGTAAAGATGGGTGAAGGGTGGTTAATTCCTTCAGAGATGTTAGAAATGTACCGCCATGGAATTAAAAATATCGTCTGTTGTCAACCTTTTGGTTGCTTACCTAACCACATCGTTGGTAAAGGTATGGTTAGACC
>AUXO018711404.1_pt1 | contig 10131 bp, 6 predicted proteins | sample 768731 | NCBI WGS metagenome assembly AUXO01 (sample SAMN02715735, study PRJNA202380) | gut metagenome | biome: sheep rumen | host: Ovis aries | place: New Zealand: Palmerston North | reverse complement strand
TACGAGCAGAAAGACCCGCTGGTGGTATACAAGCTGGAGAGCTACAACCTCTTCACCGAAATGCTGGAAGCCCTGAACGAGCACGTGCTCAGCTTCCTGCTGCGCGCCTTCATCCCGCTCCGGGATGCCTCCGACGCCCGCGAAGCCCGTCCGGCCCAGCAGCCCAACCGCAACCTCCAGCAGATGCGTCACACAGATCCTTCCCAGCTGTCCACCAACGGAGAACAGCGTTCCCGCATGCCCGTGAAAGTGGATAAGCAGGTGGGCCGAAACGACCCTTGCCCCTGCGGCAGCGGCCTCAAGTACAAGAACTGCCATGGAAAAGGCATAGCGTAAGAAACTAATAACTAAAAACATACGTATGGATACCAATGTTAACATGAACGAGGTGAGCCGCATTTCCGCGGGCACCGTATTCAATGGAGAAATCACTTCCTCCAATGACATCCGCATCGACGGTCAGTTCGAGGGCCGCATCAACTCCAAGGGACGCCTTGTAGTGGGTGAGCGCGCCGTCGTGAACGGAGACGTGATTTGCACCAATGTAGACTTCAGTGGAACCATGTCCAAGGGCACCTTCTACGTGCAGGATACCCTTTCCCTGAAAGCCGGTTGTTCTGTAGACGGAGACCTCCGCTTCAAGCGTCTCCAGGTAGACCTGGACGCCAAGATTAACGGTAATCTGCGCGTTCTGAGCGAGAAAGAATTTGACCAGGTAGCCCAGCAGAAGACCTCTGTGAAGCCTGCTGCACCGGCAAAAGAGGAGAAGGTAGAAAATGGCACTGTGGGGAAAGAGTAATGAGGAGCATCAGCATCCTTTAGTAGAAACCAAGACGAATCACACTGTTATGGCAAACACTGTAAACGTAAATGATGTTAACCGCATCGCCGCTGGTGCCAAGTTCACCGGAGACATCGCAACGGTAAACGATATCCGTATTGACGGTACCTTCGAAGGCCGCCTCTTCTCCGAATCCCGCGTGGTGATAGGGGAGAAGGCCGTGGTGAAAGGAGACATTTTCGCCACCTATATAGACTTCAACGGCACCATGCTGGGAGGTAACTTCTATGTGAAGGACACCCTTTCCCTCAAGGCTGGCTGCGTTGTAGAAGGAGACCTGTATTTCCAGCGCTTCCAGGTGGAACTGGATGCCAAGTTCACCGGTAAGTGCCAGGTTATGGGAGAGGCCGATTTCCGCAAGGTAGCCGCCCCCATGGAGGCTATGCTGCGCAAGGTCCAGCCCGCCCATCCGGCAGAAAAGAATGAGTAAAAATTAAATCAAATAGAGTGCAATTATGAGAAAATTTCTTCTGATTTCGAGCTCCGTGCTCGCAATGGCCATGCTGGCCAGTTCCTGTAACAAGGAACCCGGCGGCAAGGACGTTCCTTTTGACCCGAACAACGTGCTGGATGGCGCTGTGCCCACCGGTTACTATGCTTTTGCTCAGATGTCTGTTCCTGCCGCTACCGATAAGGTGTATATTGAGTACACCTATCAGGATGGCAGCACCAGAACCATCGAGCAGGCTGTTTCTCCCATTGTTACCGTTCCTACGGACGGAAAGGATGTGGAGCCTTTCGGTACTGTAACCCTGCGTATAGATTCGGACAAACCCACCAAGGCAAGCGTTTATTACAAAATGAATGACGCTACCAAGGCCGATGGCGATGACGACGTTTATGCTGTTTCTGATCTCCCCATTGATCAGTATACCAGCGGCCTGTTTGGCGTTCACAGGTATGTTCAGGTTCCTTGGAATTTTGCATATGATACGCAGAATGGCAATGCCCCCACATTCCCGAAGGATGTGGTCTTGTACGATGAAGAGCATAATCATACCCTCCGTTACAAGTTTGCTTACGCAGGTACTGGCAACGGCGCCGCATATTTCCTCGAGGATGCTTACACCATTGAGAACTATGTGGTAACCGGTGAAAAGTATAGCTATTGCGGTGGTTGTGGGAATTGCGCCAAGTGCATGCCTTGGGGCTGCTCCTGTGGGTGTGGTAAGGAGAATCCCGACTTCGTCCCTAACGGTGACGGCACAGGCGGCGCTACAGATGCTACGGTTGTGGATACTTCTACCCCCGGAACATCTCCCACTGTTGACGGTGAAGGGACTGCTACCGTGAGCGAAAACGGAGATGTCTTCGTGGACTACACTCCCACGGAGGCCGTTACGGTCCAGCTTCCCGAACCTGCTTACTACATAACTACGGACGAAGATTACACCATGTATCACTCCAGCGGTGTGGTGATGTTTGACGACCGTTGGCCCAATATGAACGCTGAAGGCTACCGTTACGACTTCAACGACATGGTTGTGGATTACGACATCGAGGCCCTCACCGTGGCCGACGCCCAGCTTAAAGACGAGGGATGGAGAGAGCAGGTGAAGGTTGTGCTTCACGTACGTGCCCTGGGCGGTAACGACGCCAACCGCGTGGGTATTGTTCTGGAAAACTTCAACACGGACAACGTGGACTATGTGGATTCGTATTGCACGCTGGACAGCTGGCAGAACGCTCATGGCAAGCTGCCGGTGTGGACGGAAACCACCCTTAACGATAATTCCCTCCGTTATGATGGCCTCCAGACGGGAGAGGGCAGAGCTGCCTGGGGCAATGGCACCGCGCTTCGCCCGGCCTTTGAGATTGGCCGTCTGCAGGCCCTGAATGACAAGGACGGTAAGAGCACCGGCGGAAAGACTTCCGGAAATGAGGTATATCAGTACAATGGCAATGACCATGTGTTCAACCCTGCCCGCAGGCAGTATCCGGCTTGGCAGACTCCTGATGCCGACCAGTATAGTGGAGAGTTGGATGCTCTCTACCAGACGGCATCCGGCAGAACTCTTGCCAACGTTCAGAATATGAAACTGTACAACACCATCCCCGGTTTTGTGAACGTGGCCGGTGGCCTGTACACCTTCACCGTCATCTATCACATGAAGCCCCGCGCAGAAATGTCTCCTGAGGAGAGTGCTGCTTGCAAGGACAACATGATTGAGACCGTGGTGAACACCACCAACCAGAACTTCTTCCTGGTGAAGGGAGACTACGGTGCCGTAGGTCTGAAGGGCTACCAGCCTCTTGACTGCGCCGTGAAGGACTACTCCAGAGGTTACAAGGCCAAGTATGATGAAATTGTTGCCGCACACGCCGGTGACATGGACCAGAGCACCACGTACAAGGCTAAGAACGGTATGGTTTGGGGCTTCAAGTGCCCTACTCTTACCAGACACACCTGGGAGCTGATGCCTTTCAATGTGGCCTACCCTCACTACGAAGAATGGGTCAATTCCGACGGTAAAGTCCACGCTGACTGGTACAAAGAAGACGTTAACTATACCGCTCTCACCTGCGAGTGGTAAACCATTGTCACCGAGCCCTTCCCCGAGCCTGAAAGCTCCGGGAAGGGTGAAGTGGCTTTACTAACCGCATAAGATGGAATACTACACCTTAAGCCGGTACGCGTACTGGAAGTACTACGTCCTCATCTTTTATTACAAGCTTGCGGAATACCCCAAGCCTGTGAGGGTGTGGCTTATCTTTGGTGCCATCTGTATGCTGCTCCTCATCATGATAGTGATAGGAAATGCGCTCCGCACTTTCTCCCACTATCGTTTCGAGCGTTTGGTTTATCATAATCGCGAGCGTTATTTTGAACGGATGAAGACGGTGGTGTCCCAGGCCCGTACCCTGGAGCCCGGCGAAATTACCGCCATCCTGGAACTGCCCAAGAACTTCAAGATGAAGGAAAGGCAGAACCGGAGTTTCATCCCCACGCTATTGGAAGTCAGGAAAGAGATGAGCGGCTCCATGAGCCGGCCCAACTGGATTCGTCTGACGCAGGCGCTGAAGATGCCGGCGTATTTCGAGAGCCAGATCCTTTCCCGCAATGTGCGTAAGAAAGTTCAGGCCTTCAAGGACGTGGCCGATTTGGACGCCACCCTGAAGGAAGCCGTAGCCTCCCGTTACCTCTTCACCAAGAACCGCAAGCTCCAGATGCACGCCCGTCTGCACGCGGCGCGCTTCGGCACCTCCTATCCCTTCAAGGTGCTGGAGGAAGACCCCAATTTGGTGTTCACGGACGAAATGGTAGTGAAGTATCACAACGTGCTGGTGTACCGCCAGAAGAACGGCCTTACCATGCCCAACTTTGTCCGCTGGTGCAACCGTGTGCCCATTAACGACGAGCTGCGCATTTTTGCGGTGAACGAGATTCGTTTGTTCAAATGCAAAGAAGACTGCGCAGAGCTTCTGGCCATGCTGGAAACCAGTCGTGAAGAAGCCTTTTCCTGCGCCCTCATCCGCGCCCTCGGAGAATTGGAGTACGTGCCCGCCGAGAAAGAATTCTGCCGCCGCTATCTGAGCGCCTCCTTTACGGAGCGCCAGGTGCTGGCAGAGGCCCTGGGTGCCATTGGCTCCGGTAATCCCGAAGTGGTGAGTTTCATGGTGGACGACTTCCTCCAGACTACAGACTATGTGACGCGCATGGTGCTTCTGAGGGTGGTTTACCGCTATGGTGATATCGGCCGCCAGGCCTATGAAAAACTTAAGGCTGAAGCAACGCCCGAAACCCAGCCTTATTTTGCTCACATTGAGTGTGACCTTATAGACAGCCGTCGTTATGCTTGAGTGGTTCGATACTGTATTCAGCGTCTTCGTGGCCATATACTCGACAATAATATTGTCCAGTTATGTGACCATGGCCATTCTGGCGTTCATGGAGCACCGGAAGCACTACACCTATCACGACGACGCCTATACCATTGAAGAACTCAAGAAGAGCCCCTATACCCCTGGTATTTCTATTGTGGCTCCGGCCTACAATGAGGAAAAGACGGTTATTACCAATGTGAAATCCCTTCTGAGCCTGGATTATCCGGACTTTGAAGTGGTGATTGTGAATGACGGTTCCAAGGACAAAACCCTGGAACTGCTCATAGAGAATTTTGACTTGGTGAAGGTTCCCTACGCCTACGTGGAGAAAATCAAAACCAAGCCTTTCCGCGGCCTGTACAAGACCAAGAGTGACAACCCCGCCTTCAAGCGCCTCACTGTTGTGGACAAGGTGAACGGCGGTACCAAGGCCGACGCTTCCAACGCTGGCGTAAACGTGGTGTCCAACAAGTTCTTCGTGTGCACGGACGTGGACTGCGTGCTGGACCAGTACGCCCTGTACCGCATTATCTGGCCCACCATGGCCTCTACCCGCCGCGTGATTGCCGTGAGCGCCACCATGCGCATGAGTAACGGCAGTATCGTGGAGGAAGGTAAGATGGTGGACGCCCGTCCTCCGCACGACCTCATCCCACTGTTCCAGGACCTGGAGTACACGCGCTCCTTCCTTATCGGCAAAACGGCCCTTGCCCGTATCAATGCCCTCCAGAACGTGTCCGGCGGCTTTGGTATGTTTGACCGTGAGATTGTGATCAAGGCCGGAGGCTACGACGGAGACTCCTTTGCGGAGGATATGGATATGGTGGCCCGTATGATCCGCTATATGTGCGATGCCGGCGAAGACTACCGTATTGTCCAGATTCCCGAGACTTGCTGCTGGACGGAAGGCCCGCCCAACCTCAAGGTGCTCAACCGCCAGCGTACGCGCTGGGGCCGTGGTCTGTTCCAATTCTACGGCGTTCACCGGGATATGGTGGGTAACAGGAACTATCGACGCTACGGCGCCCTCACGCTCACCTACGTGCTCTTCTTCGAGCTCCTGGCCCCCGTGGTGGAAATGATTGGCTATATCACTGTGGTCTGGTTCATCCTGCGCGGAGCCGTAAACTACCACACCATCTGGATTGCCTTCCTGGGCTTGTATATCTTTGCCCAGCTGCTCACCATGGTGATCATTTCCTACGACACCTGGGTGGGTACGTCCTTTAAACGAAAGAAAGATTACCTGTGGTTTGTGCTGGCCTCCCTGCTGGAGCCAATCATCTACCACCCGCTCAATACCTTTTTCAGCCTGCGAGGCTATTGGAAGCATATCTGGGGCACCCAGATGGTTTGGGGTAACATGACCCGTAAGGGCGTGCAGTCGGTCAAGCCTACAGGGCCCAAGCCTATGGCACCCGCTGCTCCCCAATCGGCCCCCGAAGAAAAGAAACCTAATGCGTAAGTGGCTGCTGGTCATATGGATGCTTCTTGCTGTGTCTGCCGGAATAGGGCAGGCGCAGAATAAGAAGAATGCCCTCATCCCGCAGCGGGATACGCCCGGCGAATATGCCGAGAAGGTGAGCAACCTCTTCTCCCAGCACCGCTGGGCCAAGGGTAAGGAACTGCTGGACCAGGCTATGGAATATTATCCCGAGGAAGCCGGCTTGCATTACCTGGCCGGTCGCTACTGGTGGAACGGTAAGGACTATGACAAGGCCCGCTACCACCTGGTGAAAGCCTGCCAGATCAATTACCACTACATGGACGCCAAGACGCTGCTGGTGAACCTGGAAGAAATGACAGGAAACTACTCCAGCGCCATCTGCTACGTGAACGAACTGTTGGAGGTGAATCCTTACTGGAAGGGCCTGTGGCTAAGGAAAGTGGACCTGTACAAGAAGATGGGTAACTTTGAGGAAGCCAATACGCTCCTGCAGCGACTGTCGCAGATTTATCCCAACGATGCGTCCATCAACAGCGACTACTTCGACGTGCTGGAAACCACCTATCAGCAGGCCCGCCAGAGCGGAGACCAGACGGCCGCCGAAGATGCCCTGAAGGAGATTGTGCGCATGACGCCCACGGATATAGACTACCAGCTGGCCTACGCCAACATCCTTATCCGCAAGGGTAAGATGACGGATGCCCTGGAGAACCTGACGGCTGCCATCAACGCCAACCCCGGCAGCGTGCCGCTCATCAAGAAAGCCACGGATATCCTCATGGAGACGGGCCGAAGCTCGGCCGCCCTCACTATGGTGCGCTCCCAGATGGCCCAGCGCCGCTCCTCCGACCTGGAGCGTCTGTATGCCATGCTGCTGGAAGAAAGCGCCCGCATGGAGAATGAGGCCGATGTATACCAGATGTACACGCGCATCTACGACTCGGATAAGGGCATCGAAGCCCTGCAGTACCTGCTGAACCAGTCCATCAAGCGGGGCTATTACGACGACGCTATCTATTATATTTCCGAGATGCGCCAGAAGCGGGGAGATTCCCCTCGCTGGTACATGATGGAGTATGACGTATATACCCGCATGGGACGTCACGAATCGGCCCATCGCAGCCTGAACAAGGGCTTCCAGCTTTACCCCGACGACTACGACCTCAATCTGGCCATCAGCCGCATGCGTTTGACCGATGCATCCGATTACATGGCCGAAGGGGCCTACGGGCAGGCTATTCCTAACCTGGAGTTCATCCGCCGCTCGTCGGTAGATCCGGACTTGAGGGCCACGGCCATTCGCCGCCTGGCCGTTTGCTACCGGGAAACCAATCAGCCCGACAAGGCGGTTTCCATGCTTCGCGAACGCCTCCGGACAGACCCTGAGTCCCAAGTGACCATGGACTATGCCTCCCTGCTGGTGAAGCAAGGCAAGTCTGACGCCGCCCTCCAGGCCCTGTACTCCTCTTACACGGATGCTACCGACTCCCTGAGTATCCGGCTGCTGGCCGGCGCCTATAGGGAAACGGCCTACGCATATCTGAAGGAACAAATCCAGGCCGGTGCGCTCACCGGTTTGCACGGCATCTGTGAGAATGTCCTGCAGATGGACCCCGTGGACTACTGGGGCTTGTTCTATGCCCTTAAAACCGCCGAAGACCCGCTCCCGTACGCCCTTCGCGGCATAGACGCCTATCCCGGAGATTTAATCTTCCCCATCAAAGCCGCCTCCATCTATGCAGAGCAGGGCAGGGAAGAGGAAGCCCTGGTTATTCTGACGCCCTATCTGTCGGTATTCCCGGCCGATGAAGACCTCCAGAAGAGCTGGGCCGGCATCTCCGATTCCTTCGCCAACAAGCTCCTCAAGTCTAAGGAGATAGACCGGGCCGAGCAGATTCTGGAAGACGCCCTCAAGGTGCGCCCGACAGACCCTGCCGTGCGCTATACCCGTGGCCTGGTGTACGAAAAGCGCAAGGATTGGGATTCGGCCTATGTGTATCAGCGGGATTATAAGCCTTCGCTGCTGGAAGAAAAGGAATTCAAGTCCCGCATGAATTCGCTCCGGGCCAAAACCCTCCACAACACCGTGGATGTGGGCCTGGATATGATGCGTTTCACGGACAAATACGCCCTCATGGGTATTGCTACGGTGGGTTATGCCCACAACTGGAAGCGAGACGAATTCCAGTCCCGTATCAACTTCACCAGCCGGGACCCTGAATTTGACGAAGACAAGCAGATGTACATATCGGCCGGTGGCCGTGGCCTGCAGTTCCAGACTTCTTGGACGCACCACTTTGGCCAGTGGGTAAGTCTGCAGGTGGGCGGTTCCTTCGGTACGGCCTTCTTCCCCATAGCCAACGCAGACCTCATGCCCACCATCCACCTGCCCCACGACTGGGACCTGGATGTTGGCTTCTCCTTCCGTTACCTGCAGGACAAGGCCCAGATGTATGCCGCCAGCATCGGCACCACCCATACCTGGGAAAATATGTACGCGGGGGCCAAGCTCACCACCGGTACCATCTATGGCATTATGTTCTTCAACGGATCGGCCCGCTACCGCTTCTTCCCCTTTGACGGAGGACGCTCCTACGTGGAGGCGCAGGTAGGCGGTGGTACCGCTCCCGAGATTGAATTCCTCAATTACTACCAGACCTCGTCCATCTTCAACCACCTCAATACCTTTGTGGCTGTGACGGCGCAGTGGGCTCTTACCCACAATCTGGCTCTCCAATTCTCCGGCACCTGGAACACCCTGTACGACCAGCGTGCCACCGTAAGTTACCGTAATCTCCTGATGGCTCATGTTTCTCTCTCGATTTCTTTCTAGTTTGCTGCTGGTTGGTTTTCTCAGCGTAGGGTGCAACCATTTGGTGGGCGGCACTCCGGCGGTGCATACCTACTATGTGCATCCCGACGTGCAGGGAAGGGCTCTGGATACCAAGATGTCCGATTACCTCAAAAGGCATCTCCAGCGCCGTACCGAGGCCAACATCCTGGACCGCGAGGGAATAGAAGTGTCCATCCACGTGGCCGATGATTTCGGAGGAGATTTTGGCTTTGCACACATTCCCGGGGGCGGATACGACCTCCGCGCCAAGGACGAACGCACCATGATCTGGCTGGTGTATCAGTTTATCAAGATGGCCGGAAAGGAAGACAAGGGAATCAATACGGAAGACCTCCCGCCGCTGCTGCTGAGCGGCCGGGATACCGTGGTTACCTTCCCCTTCGAATACCGGGACCTCTACATGCCCACCAACCAGAACATAGACATGACCTATTTGCTGGCCCTGAACAATCTGGAAATTGACTGGGGCATCTGGGGGCACAACCTTTCCCGCGTGCTGGGCAGTAACGGAGACCTCTCCTTCGGCTTCCAGAACATGGACCAGGAACTTTTTGCCAAAGGGGCCGATGGCGTGGTTCACCAGAACCAGTTCTGCTTCTCCTCCTCCAAACTTCTGGACCTTACGGAGAAGTACATCATGGACCAGTACGGAGACGGTACCAGGGTTCCTTACCGCATGACCATAGGCCCGGCCGATAATGACTGGGTGTGCATGTGCCGCCGTTGCGAAACGGCGGGAAATACCAAGGACAACGCTACGCCGGCCGTGGTGCAGTTTGTGGAACGCCTGGCGGCCCGTTTCCCCAACCACACCTTCTTCATCCCGGGTTATTCCACCACCAAGACGCTCCCGGATCACCAGCTCCCGCACAATGTGGGCGTATTCCTGTCGGCCATAGATTATCCGCGTGCCTGGAATTCCGACGACGAACGCAGCCAGAAATTCTTCCAGGAACTGGAGGCTTGGCAAAAGCTTACGGACAATGTCTACGTATGGGACTATGTGTCCAACTTTGACGACTATCTCACTCCTTATCCCATTCTGTACGTGATGCAGGAACGCTTCCGCCAGTACCGGAAGAGGGGAGTGAAGGGCCTGTTCCTTAATGGTTCCGGCTATTTCTATTCCATGCAGCAGGAGATGTACTCCTTCCTGCTGGCCAA
>AUXO012865885.1_pt1 | contig 10131 bp, 6 predicted proteins | sample 768731 | NCBI WGS metagenome assembly AUXO01 (sample SAMN02715735, study PRJNA202380) | gut metagenome | biome: sheep rumen | host: Ovis aries | place: New Zealand: Palmerston North | reverse complement strand
TTTAGAGCTTCTTCTTTTGTGTTGAACACTTCTTCGTCAAAACGATACATCACTTTGAGCGATTTAGTTAAGAGTCGAGCCTTTCCGTGCTTGTGACCGCAGACAAAGACTTTAATAGCTTTGTTATCTTTTTTAATCCACTTGTGGAAAACATCTTTATTCTGAGAACCTGAGCTTTGTTCTGAGAGCTACCTTTATGCATTTGCTTCCTTCAACTGCTTTTTCTTCCGCTAACGTGCGATAAAAAATAAAGAAAATAAGGTTCTTCAACAAAAAACAACAAAAAAGACATAAAAAAACGGTACTGACATTGTATCAATACCGTAGTCTACACTTGGGGATTTACTGCCTAAGTGAGGCAAATCCACGAAAAATCGGGGGTGCTCACAACTAAAGTGATACACTTTTGACCGGTTTTAACTGCAAATATTATATTTTGGTTAAGCTTATTAATCAACGAATTTCCAATGATACCCACCAGCCATCTCCTGTTTCCCTTTGCAGCAATTACCCACAGAATCTCCAGACTTTAATCCACAAGATTCAGCTGCTTTTTGAAAAGAGCTAAAAATTTGACCGGTTTCAACATTCATTACTTTTCTTTGTGGATTTGCCGCTCTTCCGTGCCCATAACATCTCATCTCTGGTGTTTGCTCCCATGAATTTCCTTGAGAATCCTTCCACCAAACTTTCTTTCTATAATGTTCAGGGATATCAGAAGGAAGAATGATGTTCTTTTCATAGTCCCATTCGCACAAAAGTTCAGGATGTTTTGTAGCGAAATCATTTATACCTTTTACAAAAACCTGCTTTGAACAAGCACCACAACCACTTTTTCTAAATACTCTTCTATTAATTTGTGCTTGCCATTCGTATCCACATTTAGAGCATTTCCACCAAACCATTGCATTTGAACCAGCAAGATAGTCCGAAGGACTCTTTTTATTCTTACTATAGTCCCACTCTTCTGATACTTTTGGAGCAATGGTTTGCAAATCATTAAACCCTTTTAATAGTTTTTTTCCTGTACAAATAGGGCAATTGTCGTTTTGTCTAGAATTAACAACAGCTTGCCATTCGTGTCCTTTGTCACAAATCCACCACACTTTTTCTTGACTATGAGGTGTTATTAAATTTATATCAATACCAATATTTTGCTTATAGTTCCATTGTTTTGCAATTTTGGGCTTTTTATAGATTAAACTATTATTATTTTTAAGATGGTGTTTTAATTGTCCTATTTTCGTCTTCTCTCTTCCACAAATTGGACATCCATTGCCATTATAACGACTGGCTATTGAGGCACGCCAACTATGTCCCTTTTTACAAATCCACCAAACCTTTGTTGATGATCTGTAGCTAAACATTTTTGGTGATATATCTTCGTTCTTGTTATAATCCCACTCTTCTGCTAAATCAGGTCTCTTTGCATATAGAGAGTTTTCTTTAAGATTTGTCAAATATTGTGAATAAATCATTCCAACATCGTTCATATAATCAAAAGACACATTTTCAACCGAAAGTGAATGCATCACATCAGATAAAGTTTTATTAAAACTTTTACCTTTAGCAAGATACTGTGATTTAATGAAAACATCACATAATTCTTTTTGATTATCTCGTTCAATTTCAGAAACTCTAATAAGCCTTATGCCGTGCGATTTACATATTTGATATTTAATTATGTCTTGATGTTTGCCTTCGTGATATGGACCATCATATTCGATTCCCGTTTTTAAAGCTGGGATAAAAATATCAAGTTCCATTCCATTATCAAAAATGTCTTTATAACTATTTACAGCATCATCAAAGAATTTTTTAACATAAAAATAGATGGCTTGCTCAGGAAAAGATGTTCTGCTTCGTTTAGAACATTTAGGACAACCACAGCCATTTGAACGATTGAACAAGGAATCTTGCCATTCATGACCACAATTTGAACACTTCCAATAAACAAGTTGTTTCGTGAACCTTGTCATGGAGTGCGGATTATATTCTTTGTTCTTTTCATAATCCCATTCCATCATCAGCTCAGGATTGTTTGTTGCAAAATCAGTTTTCCCTGAAATAGCATACCTTCCACTACAAAAAGGACAACCACGATTAGATGTTATTCTTTGACCTGGAGAGACAGAAAAAGACGAACCACATTCTTTGCATTTCCAAAAATATGTTTTATTTGACCCATATAAGACTTTTGATGGTTCAATTTTGTTTTTTTCTAAATCCCACTCTTCTGCTAAATCAGGTCGTACAGTTTTTAAATCATTAAAACCTTCCAGCAATTTATGGTTTGAACAATAGCAGCATCCATCCCCACGAGACGTTCTATGATGAACAGCAGTTCGATAACTATGGCCTTTATCACATAGCCACCATATTTTTTTATTGCTATTAGGCAAACAGTCGCTAGGCTTAAGTTTTCCATTCTTTTCAAAGTCCCATTCTTTAGCAATAGCAGGAAACAATGTTTCTAAATCATTAACACCTTTTAAAGGTATTTTATTGTTGCAAAAAGGACAACCATAACCATTCATTCTATTGTTTGGAGATGCTGACCATTTATGATTGTTATTATTCTTGCAAACCCAAAAATACTTTTTGTTTGTGTGAGCAGAAACACCTGATGGAGTTAAAGGATAGTTCTTATCGTAGTCCCATTCGTCTAACAAAAAAGCTTTATCAGTATTCTTACAAATTGTTTCTAAATCATTAACACCTTTTATAAGCTTTGACATATTGCACTAGCCATTAATTATTTTTTCGACGAAATCTTTATTAAACCAAAAGCTTTGCTTTGTGTATGAAATAATACCTGTTTCTCTATCAGGTACTGGAAGGTCAAAATGGTCGGCTTCAACTCTAGCGTGAGGTCTTACATGGCAGACACCATTAGAGTTCCTGTTTTCTTTTGGAAATCTATCTTTAACCTTACCACTATTATCGAAATAAAACGCTGTTCCGTTTCTAACCATTTCTGCACAGTCTTCATGCATCTTCTTAATCGTTCCGTCAACAACTGAGTTAGGTGCATTCCAGAAATGAATTCTATCAAATGAAATAACACCATCAACTTCTTTAAAAACGAATATCATAAGTTTTAAATCGACAAAGTCTTCACGAATTGATGAATCATCCCACGGGGTATTGATTAATTCTTCGAATTCGAATGCTTTAAATGGCATAGACTCAGTTGGTCTTCCATTCTTATCAACAGTGATTGTTCTAAAGATAATTCCTGCCACTTCCATTTCAGTTGTAGCTTTGCTACGTCCTGAGATTCCAAGCATTCTTTGACACAACATAAAGTTAAGTTGCTTTGCTTTTGAACTTACATGAAATCTTCTGCATAACTGTTGTTGAGTCATTCCGTGATAGACCGACATCTTTTCTTTATAAATCTCTTCGAGAGGGTTCTTCATCCATTCATCTTCGCTGACCAATGGTGAGTATGGGGCGATACTATGAATCATATTCCTATAGAGATATGTCATAAAGGATTGTTTAAAGCTGTATGCTCTTGGTTTGGCCTTGATTGATGAATTATATTGTTCGGTCAAAACCTTGCTATCTGCACCTTTGGTGCAAGCAGCTAAAAACTCAGTGTCAGATTCGGAAATCTCGTGAGCTTTTCCTTTAACAATCTTGTCATGAATTATATTCCAGTCTCTTTCAATAACTTTGTATTGCAAGGAATTCTCAAATTCAAAGAGACTATAGTCAGTAATTTCAAAATTAGAAGGATGAATACCTAACGAATATAAATAGAACCAAATAAGCAGTCTTTTATTCTTTTTATAAAAGGAACTTGTTTTAAAAGTCGCTAAAGCTTCGGACTTGAAGTTAATCATATTAAGAACAAGCCTTTCTTTAGAAGAGATAGAACCATCTAAATTCTTCTTAACAGGAGTAACTTTTAGTTCAATACCAGCATCAATGAAGTCAGGATTATCATCACTATTGGCTTTGTATCCAAAAATGTGTTCCTCGACAAAACCACCAAGTCCACCTTTGTTTCTTCCTGTATAAGACTCATCTAATCCAAAATCACCAAAGGTTTTGTGCATCGCCCTTTTGGTAATCTCTAAAATTTCTTCTTCACTAAGATGTCTATTCTTATCATCCATATCTTTTTAGGATTATATCAAACCAGTTAAAAAATGAACAGCGCACATCCGCACGCATGTAGAAAAATAAATTATCTAAAGAATTTATTAGATCTTTACATTTTCTTCTTGATCATGTATTATCTATATAGTAAACTAGGCTTATGAAGAAAACTGTTATTGAATTATTCGCAGGTGTTGGTGGCTTCCGTGTAGGGTTAAACAACATCACTAAAATAGATAAGAATGGGCATGCCATTGAAAAAGGTCCTTTCACTTTTGTTTGGGCAAATCAATGGGAACCATCCACCAAATCTCAACACGCATTCGATTGTTATAACTTAAGATTCCCATCTGCTACCGAAAACTCCAATGTTGATATATCAAAAGTCGATAAGGCATCAATTCCTGACCACACACTTTTAACTGGTGGTTTCCCTTGCCAAGACTATTCGGTTGCTCACACCCTAAGCAAAGCTCATGGCATCGAAGGAAAGAAAGGCGTTCTTTGGTGGCAAATTAATGATATTTTAAAAGCAAAGAATCCACCATTTGTTCTCCTTGAAAACGTAGATAGACTTATAAAGTCTCCTGCCAAACAAAGAGGCAGAGATTTTGGTATTATGCTACGCTGCTTATCGGAACAAGGATATGCAATGGAATGGAGAATTATTAATGCTGCTGAATACGGTCATCCTCAAAGAAGACGTAGAATTTTCATTTTTGCTTATCACAAATCAACAAAATACTATGAATCAATGAAAGACCACACACCATTTGAGATTATTTCATCACAAGGAATATTCGCCAAAGAATTCCCAATTGAAGAATTTGCAGAGAAATCTATTAAAGAATTTGACTTTGTCAAAGGTTATAAAGATTTAGTGGCTGTTTCAGACAAATTCCACGCTGCATTTGAAAATGCTGGTTATATGATTGGCGATAAGGTTTATACAGTTAAAACGAAACCAGTCTTTGCCAAACCTATGACTTTAAGCAAGATAGTTGAAAAAGATGGCGTTGATGCCCACTACTTCTTAAGTGAATCTCAACGTAAAAAATATGAATATCTTCGTGGCTCTAAGAAAATTCCAAGAAAAGACAAAAACGGATTTGAATACATGTATTCCGAAGGCTCTATGAGCCCATATGATGAGTTGTCGCTTCCAGCTAGAACTATGCTAACTTCCGAAGGAACAACCAATAGAAGCACTCATATTATTATGGATCCTAAAGAAAATAAACTTAGAATTCTCACTCCAATTGAATGTGAAAGAATTAACCAATTCCCTGATAACTGGACCAATTCAGGAATGCCAGAAAAAAGACGCTACTTTATGATGGGTAACGCCTTAGTGTGTGGAATTATTAAGAAATTAGGTAATCAACTCAATACAATAATCGATGAAGAATAGTTATTTCTTCAATTGACAATCATATAGTTGTGGGGTTTTCTCCCACTTATCATTTAAAAAGATTTCTTTATAAGGGTTTTGAATTATTACAAAGCTCTTTTTTTCACGATTATATAAATAAATAAAATACTTATCACCATACACTTTTGAACATTCAATTTCATTTTTTGAAATGTAAAAATGGAGTGAGGAATCAACGCTTTTCACTTCTATAAAGCGAGTCGGAGCCTTATCATCATCTTTTTCATAAGAAGCGATGTCAAATCCTGCTTTACAATCAATTTTGGATATATGCAATGGCTCCATTGAGATTCCTAAAGAGAACAGTCTCTTTTTTTCAAAAGCTAAAGCTCTTTCTTCTGCTTCGTTGCCCAATTTTTGCTCAAGTTCCAAAAGCTTATCTAATAAGTCAGGATTAAGTTGAACATTTGGTTGTATTTTAATTGAAGAGGATGGTTTAACAAGATTAAGCAAACGGTGATTACTAAAATATAATCTATTTGATGAAGCCTCTAAAATAGACAAATCAATCATGAGCATTATTAGTCCGGAATAATCAAGTTTTATTGAGTTTCTATTTATATAGAAAGAATTTTTAAAAGAGTCATAAAAAACATCACAATTAAAAACTTCCTTAATAGGGATTTCTTTGTTCGAAATTAAAGAATCGACAAGCTCTTTATTAAAACTACTTTCATCATTGATGAGTTTGGTTTTTTTATATTCGCCATCTTTAAAAGAAACAAAAGAAATGTTTTGCAATAATACGAATGCATTTTTATATGATTCATTATTGCTAGAATAATTCGCAAAATCAGTTTTGCTTTTAAGCGTGTCTCCTATAACGGAATATAGCTTAAACATATCTTTTGCAGATAGCAGTAAACTATAAGTTCTTTCTTCTCTCATAATACGATTTAATAATTAGTTTAATATCATCTTCATCAGGATCGTTTTCAAATTCAATGTTATTGCTTATTAAAGGTATTTCCTCGCTTTCGATGATTTTAATCATCTTTTCTTCTTTTGTTAATACGCGGTCATAAATATTTGAATCGACTGAATCGGTCGACTGAATAAAATAATAGTTTGTTTCGCAGTCTTTAGGTAATCCAACACGGTGAATTCTATCTTTTGATTGCATGTATACACCTGCATTAAAACCCATTTCGTAATAGATAGCATTGTGGCAAGCTTTGTGGAGAGAAATGGATTCACCAACTGCATGTGGGTTTGCTACAACAACTTTAAAATCATTATTTAAAGGATCTTTGAATGCAGAAATTATAGTTTCTCTATCTTCTTGAGAAGTCTTTCCGTATAAGATGTTATTTTTGATTCCGTTCGCTTTTAGATATTCAGAAACTCTTTCACACGTATCAATAAATTCACACCAAATAATTACCTTTTGATTATTATCTAGCAAGGATTTTGTCAAAGACAAAAGTTTTATCAATCTAGGAGGAATTTCTAAAGAATCATAATTATTAATTAAATCAATAATCTTATTATCAACATCTATTTCGTCGTCATACACTTCTTGATAGCCATCATCATCTTCATCATATGTAAACAAACCTTGCAATGGTTTTTTAAGCAAGGATGGGTTACTTGATGCTTGTCTTAATCTAATTGCAGCAGATTTTTTAAATGCAGAAGACAAAGTGTCATCTTCAAAACGTTTGACCGCCATTTCAACAATAGCATCATAAATTGCTTGTTGCACAGGTCCCATATCCACCATTATCGGTTCATGAAAATTAGGTTCAGGCAATTTCAAATCACTCTTTTTTATTCGAATAAAGTATGGTGATATTTTATTAATCAAATCAGTAACTCTGCCATCATTAGGATTGCTTGACATATTGTTTAAAGCACCGATTGAGTATCCGATAACATTTTTGGTTGGCCAAATAAATGTAAATAGATTATATAAATCAACATAACTATTTGCTGCAGGGGTACCTGTTAAAATGACTCTAGAAGATGCTAACGGAGCCAATGACATTGCATTTGTACTTTGTACACCACCATCAACATTTTTAATTCTGTGAGCTTCATCTAGAACAACCATAACTTTTTTATCGGATAAAAACTGCTTGATTGTATCTATTTTTGATGCCAAGCTCCCATAACTAATTAAAATTAAATCTAAATCGACTCTGCCTTGAATGAGTTCTTTTCTAACTTGTTCTTCTTTTACACCACCACGGATTTCTAATGTTTTAGGAAACACACCAAAGCATTCTTTATATTCATCTTTCCAAGCTATAAAACTAGATAATGGGCCTATGACAAGAAGATTGTTAACTCTTTTATTTTCATTGGCACATTTTCTTAGATATTCATAAGCAGCGAGAACAGTAGTTGTTTTGCCTGATCCAGGAACAGAGAAATTACATTCATTTTGAGAAAGGGCTAAATGATAACTGGCTAACAATTGATATGGCATTAAAGTTCTCTTGAAAGAGGTTGTAGATAAAATATCCGCGAATTCTTTTAATTCATTAGAATCAATATTATTGTTTCTAACATCTAAAGCTTTTTTTGAAAAAACTGCAAAATTATATTCTTCATCTTTTGAACGTTTAAAAATGTTTTGAGACTGTTCATCAAACACGACTTCAAAAGCACCATTTTGCAAAAATAGTCTATCAATTTTATTCCATATTTCATTCAATGGATTTTCAACGAAATCAATCACTATTTCTTTTGGCTGATATTTAACATTTTTAAGATGATTCAGACTTATTAGAATTCGTGGATAATCACTAAAAGAGCCAGATTCAGCCGACAGGATAAAACACTGCTTTTGATTATCAAGGGTAATGTTTATAACCATATTAATCTATTTTTTGTTTAATTTTTCCAATACGAGACATTACATCTCTTACCGCATCATAGAATTCTTGAGAAGCAAAAGCATCTTTATGTCCATTGTTTTTCAATTCTTCTTCCAATTTTGATAATTTTTGTTGAACGTCCTCAATTAATTTCATAGGAGTTTCTTCAACTTTTTGATTGATATTAACGGCTTTTTCTCTTCCATATATCTTCTTTAATTTATCATTTTTCTTAACGTAATCATTTTTTCTCATTTCTGAGATTTCTTTTTCACCTGAATTTGGATGATCTTCTCTGTATTTTTCAAATGATTCGACACGATTTTCCTCAACAACTTGATTTACTTCTCCTCTAAACTTTTTCCATCTCTCTTGATCAGAAAAGATTTCTAAGAAGTCTCTAAAATCATGAGTTCCAATGCCCATTCTAATATAATCAAAGAAAATGCATTTTAAATCATCTAAATCGTCCTCTGAAAACGCCCAAATTGTTCTTCCGACTTTGCCTGTTCTTAAACTTTTTAAGTTGTCGTTAAGTTTTAAGAAAGACTCCTCCGTGCCTTTTAACGCGGTATAAATTCCTTCTTCACCAATATAGACAAGATACTCTTTCATTAAGCCAAAAACGACTAGCCATTTTTTTACTATTTTTTCGTTTCCACCTTCAGTCAGTTGTGAGAAGTTGTCAGCAATTTCTTTATCTGTTAATCCCAAATTATGTTGTTCTTCGGCGGCAATATATTTTTGAATAGCATCATATTCTACTTTTTCACCCATTCCATAGGTAAAGAAAGATTCATATCTTACGATTTCTTTTTCGGTTAATTCGTTTTCAAGAATAACAGCTTCAAAATAATTTAAATCATCGTTATAGCCGTATTTGTTATGATTTCTAGTTATCTCGTTTATCATCCTGAATCGACGATTACCTGACAAAATAACACCATCAATCGTAACAACACCTGGTTCTAATTGCCCATTAGCACATAGTGAATCAATAGTATTGGCATTTTTATCTGGTTTTTCATCCCAAATAAATTGCTCAATTTCAATCAAGTCTTCAGACTTTTCGTCATCCAACTTTCTTCCGAGTCGTTTTTCCAAAGTCTTGGCTTGAGCCAAAAATCTCGTGTTATAAGGGTTGTAAGAAAGAGCAGTTAACGGAATACGATAAACATTCATTCTGCCATAGCCCGGGACCTTAAAAGTTCCAACCGGTTTACTTTCTTCTCTAATTTGTTTTAAAATTCTTTTTCTTGCTTCCCTTGTTTGTGGGAAATCTTCACCTATTCTTGCCATATGAAAAACCTCAAGTTTGATTATAACATTAATAGTATTAATAATGAAAATTTTATGTCCAAAAGATATGAGTAAAATGCTTTGATACATTTTCGGCACCCTACGGGATTCGAACTGCCTAAAGTACATATTTGCTGATATTGTCAAGCTTACATATATGTAATAAAACCCTTAGAAATGTATCAAAACCATAGTGTAAACATAGTTCGATTCCCGTAAGTGCCTTCAGTCTTTTTTAGTGAGGTACGCCTCCGACAGGATTCGAACTACGCAAAAAAATCATTTTAAGAACTACGAAAAGTATGAAAACTATTAAATATGTATAAAATACATAAGTTTTTATATGAAAAAAAGCCCTGATTTTTGTATCAAGGCTTTAAATCTAATCTGGTTGCGGAGGCAGGATTTGAACGCTGCGACTTCCAAGTTATGGGCCTGGTGAGCTACCGGACTGCTCTACTCCGCGAT
>AUXO017740929.1_pt1 | contig 10133 bp, 8 predicted proteins | sample 768731 | NCBI WGS metagenome assembly AUXO01 (sample SAMN02715735, study PRJNA202380) | gut metagenome | biome: sheep rumen | host: Ovis aries | place: New Zealand: Palmerston North | reverse complement strand
ATACCACAGTCCATATCCTTTTTTACTTCTTTTACTTGGTCTTTTTCATGTTGTAATGTGTTTACTGCACCATTATACACAATAATATCATCACGAATAATACGTGCTTTTAAATTGTTTTTGATCACACCACTTGTTACGTGACATCCTGCAATTAATCCTATTTTTGAGAACTTGAAGATTTGTCTTATTTCAGCTGTTCCTATTACTTTTTCTTCAAATTCTGGATCTAACATACCCTTCATAGCTTTTTCAATGTCTTCTACCACTTTATAGATGATATCATAGGTTTTAATATCAATTCCATATTGTTTTGCAGTATCCATAGTAGAGTTATTTCCTCTTACATTAAATCCAATGATGATTGCATGAGAAGCACTTGCTAGGACAACATCACTTTCTGTAATGGCTCCTACTCCACCACGAATCACATTAACTCTAACACCCTCTACTTCTATCTTTTCAAGAGCATTTCTTACTGCTTCTAATGATCCGTTTACATCTGCTTTTAATACAACATTAATTTCTTTTTGTCCTTCTTTTATTCTTCCAAATAAATCTTCTAGAGTCATTCCACTGAAGTTTGTTGCTTCTTCTTTATTTCTTAATTGTCTTGAATGAGCAATTTCTTTTGCTTTCTTTTCTGATTCAAATGCCATGAATTTATCTCCTGCACTTGGTACTTCAGATATACCTGTTACTTCAACTGGCATAGATGGAGTTGCTTCAATAATATTGTTTCCTTTATCATCTTTTAAAGTTCTTACTTTTCCATAGTAGTTTCCAATTACAATTGGATCTCCTAGTCGTAGGGTTCCATTTTGGATTAATAAAGTTACAATTGATCCTACTTTATTATCTTTCTTTGATTCAATTACTGCTCCTGTTGCATATCGATTTGGATTTGCTTTATATTCTTGCATTTCTGCAACTAACAAGATATTTTCTAGTAGTTCATCAATTCCTTGACCTGTTTTTGCAGAAATCTTATTTACAATAATATTTCCTCCCCATTCTTCTGGAGTTAATCCATTTTCAACTAAAGATGTCATAATTCTTTCAACGTTTGCTTCTGGTTTGTCAATTTTATTAATAGCAACTATAATTGGAACGTTTGCTGCCTTTGCATGATCTATTGCTTCTACTGTTTGTGGCATAATTCCATCATCTGCTGCTACAATGATAATAACAATATCTGTGATAGATGCTCCTCTTGCTCTCATTTCTGTGAATGCTGCATGTCCTGGAGTATCAATAAAGGTAATGTTTTTTCCATTACATTTTACAGAATATGCACCGATTGCTTGGGTAATACCTCCGGCTTCATTGGAAACAACATCTGTATTTCTTATGGCATCTAGTAATGTTGTTTTACCATGATCTACATGTCCCATAATTGTTACTACTGGTGGTCGCTCTATTAAATCCTCAGGATTATCTTCTATTTCATAGTTTTCAAAATTTGAAATATCTTGTGTTTCTTCTTTTTTTAGTGTTTTGTTATATTCTGATGCAATTACTTCTGCAGAATCATAGTCTACAGATTGATTAATACCAGCCATTACTCCTAAACTCATAAGTTTTTTTACGATTTCAATTGGAGTTGCTCCTAATTCTTCTGCTAGATTAGTAACAGTCATTCCTTGTTTATATAAAATAACATTCTCATCTTGTTTTACTTCATTACTTTGTAGTTTTTCTCTATGTTTATATATTTTTTTTCTTTCTTTTAGAAAATCTTTTTTTGTATTTTCTACTTTTGCTGATTTTTTTGGTTTAACTTTGGTGAATGATGTTGAATTATCTAAATCTATTTTTGTATTGAATGCTAGTTCTTCTGCTTTATCTTCTACTTCTTCTTCCATTCTTTTTTCTTCAAGGTCCTCTATATCTCCATCAATATAGTCTTCCTTATCTTGCAATTCATTATCTAATAGGGTAATACTAATGTCATCTAATAATGTACTTTCATCCTCATAAGATATTCCTACTTTGTTACATAATTCTTTTATTTCTTCAACTGTTAATCCAACATCTAATGCATAATCTTCTAAAGTCATCATTATGACTCACCTCACTTTTCTATTATTTTTTTTATTTCTTCATAGACACTATCCTCTATCTTAACTTCTAGTTTTTTTTCAAGTATTTTACTTTTTTTTGCTTTTTCTAATACTTCTAAATCTTTTTTGATATAGGCTCCTCTACCATTTTTCTTTCCCGTCTCATCCACAACAACTGTCATTTCTGGTGTTCTAACAATTCTTATTAATTCTTGTTTTGGTAATGATTCTTTTGTTATTACACATGTTCTTAATGGAATTTTTTTTATTTTCATAAAAACCTCTATCTGAAATTAATTCCTGCTTCTCTTGCTTGTTCTGTTGTTTTAATATCAATTTTCTTAAATTTTGTTAGACGAGTTGCTAGACGAGCATTTTGTCCTTTTTTACCAATGGCTAATGAGAAATTATCTCCATCTGCAATTACCATTGCTTCTAATTTCTTTGGATCTGTTATAGCAACGGTTAAATCTTTTGCTGGAGATAAAGCATTTTCTATAAATACTGCTGGGTCAGAATCATATTTAATGACATCTAATTTCTCTCCATGTAATTCTTCTATAATTCTTGCAATTCTTGAGCCTTTTTCTCCAATACATGCTCCAATTGGGTCTACATTTGGATTTTCTGAGTAAACTGCTACTTTGCTTCTGTTTCCTGGGTCTCTTGCAACACTATAAATCATTACTGTTCCATCATTTATTTCTGGAATTTCTAATTCAAATAATCTTTTAACAAATCCATAATGTGTTCTACTTAATAATATCAATAAGTTCTTACCATTATTGTCAACTTTTGAAACATAAACTTTAATTTGAGATCCCATTTCGATTTTTTCTCCTGGAATACAATCTTTTTTAGGTAGGATTCCATTGGTTCTTCCTAAATCAATGAAATAGTTATCTGTATCCTCTAAAGCAACTGTTCCAATTAACAATTCATCTTGTTTATCTCCAAAATCATCCATGATACTTTTTCTTTCGGCTTCTCTTATTTTTTGTACAACGACTTGTTTTGCAGTTGCAGTTGCTACTCTACCAAAGTCTTTTGGAGTTACTTCTGTATCAATGGTATCTCCTATTTCTAATTGTTTATCAATTTTTTTAGCATCACTTAATTTGATTTCTGTTTCTGGATTATAGAATGAAATTTGTTCTTCTTCTGTTTCTTCTTTATCTTCTGTTTCTTCTTCTGTTTCTTCTTTTTTGGTATCTAATTCATCATCGTCTGCATAACTTTCAAATAGAGCATCCTCGTATTCTTCCTTTGTCATTTTATCATCCGGTACTACTGTTAAATAGGAAAATACTTTAATGTCTCCTGTTTCTCTATCAAATAATACTTTTACATTTGTTTTTGAATTAAAATTCTTTTTATATGCTGATGTTAATGCAAGCTCCATTGCACTATATACTACCTCTGGGTCTATATCTTTTTCTTTTACTATATTATCTAGTGCTTTTTTAAACTCTTTTCCGTTCATTTTTTTATTCTCCCTTCTCTTTTGAATATATATCTAATTCATCACTATCTTCTAGGATTTCACTATTATTGTCTATGATTTTATTGATTATTCTTGATACTTCTGTAATTTTATTTAAATCAATTGTTTCTTTACTATCAATTACAATGTTAAATATTTTCTTTCCTTCTTCTGTTGTAATAAAAGCATCATCTACATAGACATTCAGTGGATCAATGGCATCTTTAACTAATCCTACTACTTTTTCTTTCATTCTACTCCTCCTAGTAAATAATAAGAGTGGGATTTCTTTCCCACTCCTTTCTTTTTGTATTATAACACGTTTTTTTTATTTTACCAAGTATTTTCTTAATAGCTCTTTGTATTTTTTGTTTTTATAGTATCAACTTCACTTCTTGATGGGAATTTTGGTACTATAATCGTATCACTTAAAATGATATAGACTCCTTTTACTTCTTGAATAGATTCTTTGTTTAGTTCATATAATGTATCTATATCTGTTTCATATTCTTTTGCTAAATCATATAATGATTTTTCATTCGTTTGAATTACTTGACTATAATACTGTAAATCTTCTTTTTTTACTTTATATGGCATTTTAATGATATCTCCCATGTATATCATATCGCTTGACAATTCATTTATCCATTTTAATTCTCGAACTGTATTATATGAGTCTTCTGCTAAATTTGATAAGGTATCTCCATTTTTGATTCTATAATTTCGAATTAATGTAATATTTGAGTTTTCTTCTTCAACTGTTTGAATAAGTGTTACATCATTTTGATTTTCAGTTTGAATAATCGGATTTACTGGATCAGGATTATCCTTTCCTCCAAATGATATTATCATTCCTGTTAACGTCGCAGCAAGAATTAATTTACGATTTCTGATTATAAATTTTGGTACTGTATCTTTACCAATATAAGATAATTTTTCAAGTTGGAAAAGTGTTTCTCCTACAACATGTACTACACCATTTTTCAAATAGAATACTACCACATCTTTTGGAGTTTCAATTTCAGATTCGTAATTTCTTTCAAATATTCTATTGATTCTTCTATGTCTCTTTCTAAAAGGATGTTTCTGTTCTTCTTTTCTTATTTCCTTATATGATTTTTTTAAATCTCCCAGTATTGTTTCATCATCTTCTGGATGTTCTCTATAATATCTTGCTCTTTCTTTTTCTTCTTCTCCATATGGGTTTCTTCTTGTATCTTCAAAATGTGTCTTATATTCTTCTTGATATTGTGTTTTTTTCTTTTCTTGTTCTTTTTGTCTTTCTTCTTCTCTTTGTCTTTCTTGTTCTCTTTGTCTTTCTTCTTCTCTTCGTCTTTCTTCTTCTCTTTTCAACTCTTCTTGTTTCTTTTGTTTTCTAGCATAATACTCTTTATCATATTCTTTTCTTAATTCTGGTGTTCGTAGTATTTGATAGACTTCGTTTGCTCGAGTAAAACAAACTCTCATTTCTTCTAATTCGCTTTCGGTAAATTTTCTATCAGGATAATAATCTGGGTGCAATATTTTAGCAAGTCTATGATATGCTTGTTTTATTTGTTCTGGTGTTGCTGTTGGCTCTATCTCAAAAAATTTATAATAATCATAAAAATCTTGACTCATTTTATGTCCCCCCTATACTCTTCCCACAAAATATGTACGCATATTATACCATATTTTGTTAATTATGTCAATTTTTGAAGTTCTTCCAAACCTTTAGTATATCGTTTTCTTTTTGATAAATTCCTAGTAACTTATTTTCTTTATTTTTAAATAGCACCTTTGTCTCTATGTTCCACTGATTTTTAATTTTTACACCATTTTTAATTTGTTTTTCTAGTAATCCTTCTACTTTTACTATTGGATAAATAGATACCAAAACATCTTCTATTGATATCATTTTATAATGATTGTTTTTTATATCTTGTAATGTGTATGATTCTTTAATTGATATTCTTCCTTGTTTTGTTCTTATTAAAGATGTCATTGTTGCACCTGTTCCTAGTTTTATTCCTATATCATTGATTAAACTTCTTATGTAGCATCCTTTTGTTACTTGACATCTAAATTTAAACTTATTCTCATTCCAGTCAAGAAGTTCTATTTCTTTTATTGTCACTTCTTTTTTTGGTAGTTCTACTTCTTCTTTATTTCTTGCATATTCATAAAGTTTTTTTCCATTTACTTTTACTGCAGAATATATTGGAACTTCCTGTAAATATGTTTTTTGAAAAGAAGATAATACTTTTTTTAATTCAATATTTTTTGGTACTTCTTTTGTCTCTATTACCTTTCCTTCTATATCATATGTATCCGTTTTTATTCCTAGTACTGCTTCCGCAATATATTCTTTGTCATGGGCAGTTATTAGTTCGGCAATTTTAGTTGCCTCTCCAACACATACAATTAATACTCCTTCTGCCATTGGGTCTAAAGTTCCTGTATGTCCCACTTTTCTTGTTCCTAATTGTTTACTTATTTCTTTTACAACATCATAGGATGTCATATTCTTTTCTTTATTTACGATTATTATTCCTGATAAGTTTTCTTGCATAAAATCACCACTGATATTATATCATATCTTTTTCTCACAAAAAAAAGGAACTATTTTTCCTTTTTATTTGATATTTTAATTACTTTTCCTGTTTCTTTTTTTAACTTTTTTAGTTCTCTTTTAATATCTTTTATCCGAATACTATAGACATATAATATTTTTGTTTGACTTGGAACGATAAAGAATGTCCCTTTTCCATTTGGATCACTTGCCATTAAAATTGGTTCTGATATTGTTTCTCTTATTTCTAATAAATCAGTAAATTCATTTACATATAATACTTGATAATCACTAAATACAAAATCATTATTAATTTTTTGAATATAAGAATGATAATTATTTAGAATCTTTTTTAATTGTTGTTCATAAATATTTTGTACTGATCTTGTATTTATTGCATATTTAAGTAGTTTAATAATCATTATTATTTCTATTATTATCATTATAATTGTTGTGAAAATTAAGAATAAATTATTTTCTGATTTACACTTAATTGTATTGTTATTATCTTGTAAAATATTAGAACTAATATCAATTGCTACTGTTTTTGTGGTTAAAGGTATATCAATTGATACCACTGATTCATTTGTATTATCAACGATTTTTTCTCCACTTCCAGAAACATTTACAATCATTTTTATAGATAAAACACTTTCAATATTATCTAAATCATATACATCTACAAATTTTTGAATTAAACTATTATATTTATTATAATCAATCTTTACATTATCTGTTATTTTTACTATGTTATTCTTATTATCTGCAAAACTTTTTTCTGGAATAATTGTTTCATCATAAGTAAATAATGGTTTTGAACTGTTTTTTTCTTTTACATTAACATTTGCATCTATTCTATATTTGTAATTATAATGAACATTTTTTTCATTCATTGATAAATTATAATTAAAATTAGCATCAATATAATCAATTATGTTTGCTATATACTGTTTATCTTTTTCTAGGTATTTTTCTTTGAAAAAATCATTTTCTTTTAAGTATACTTTATAATTTACAGTACCATTTTCTTGATAAGATGCATATTTTGTTAGACTTGTTTTAATACTAAAATATCCTAACAAAATAATTACGATGAGTAAAAATACAATAAAAGAAGTGTAGAAAATGATTTTTTTTCTGCGTTCTTCTTCATCTATAAACATTTCTGCTATCTGACTTCTTTTCATGTATTTTCCCCTTTCCTATTTTTTAAATGATTCTCTTAACCATAAAGTTGGGTTTCCTATATATGGTATTTTAAATAACACAATTCCTTTAATACTACTACTTGTTATATATCCATTATCTCTATCTTTATTGGCATCTCCTTTTGTGTAATACCTTATTGTTCCATTTACATTACTATAATTCACTATTCTATGAACTGTAGTTGTATTATCTTTTTCATAGATAATAATCGTGCCTTCTTTGATTTGTTGTTTTTTATATTGTTGAAAGATGACTGCATCTCCTTTATTAATAGTACCAGTCATTGAGCCCGATCCAATTACTAGAATTCCATATCGAAATCGACATGATATTAAACAGACAATAAAGGTTGTAACTGTTATCATAATTCCAGTTTGCACAGCATTCTTTCTTTTATCTTTATAGGATGCTATACTGTTTTGTTTAGAATAAGCATATTCTAATACAAAATATATAAAATATGGATATATAATTCGAAATAAAGTACGAAAGAATATATAAACATTTGGAATTACAGGAATTATGTAGGAATATAAAATAGTTATTAAATGATATATCATAGATGGTTTATAGCCATAGTTTTTTGCAAGATAATTGTATAAAATATTTGTTGCGATAGATGCAAATAATACAAATCCCATTTGGGCTAAAAACCCATTTAGTGTTGATGCATCATATATATTTTTATATATTATTAAATCAATTAATACCATATTTATGATTGTTAATAATTCTTGTTTTTTATCATCTTGCGATAATAATATAAATCTTATTTTTTCACATAATATTATGGTTATTGATACTGGTATTATAAATGTTATGAGACTTTTAAAGGTAAGGGTATGATATGTTTTAGTAAATCCAAAATAAATACCAGTTGAATAAAATAATAAAACATATATGATAGAAAGAATGAATACTAATATACATACTTGTTTATGATATATGGATATTCCTCTTTCTTTTTTTATGATTTTTTTTAGTAAAACCATATATATCAACAAAAAGGCTGCTATTAAAAATCTTGAAATATTTGTTGATACAAACAGTGCAAAAAGAAGAATTATTCCTAATATGAGTTCAAGACCATAGATTTTTATTTTGTCTTTTTTCATATTCTACATCCCTCTCTTTGCCTAATTTCTACTAACAAATTATGGTGTTGTTTTTTCTGCTGGGTCTGCAGCAAATGTTACTTCTATTGTTGTTGTTTTATCTTCAAGTGGTAGTTTTTTTAACTTAACAGTTACTGCTACTGTTGTTGTCTCTGCTGGTTGTAATGTAACAGTTGAAGCACTTCCTGCTAATGCAGCAGTTACATCAAAATATTCTGATTCTGTATTTGATGATACTGTTACATTTTTGATAATTGCAGCAAGTTCTTCACTATTGTTTAATACTGTATAAGTTGCAGTTACTTCTTCATCTACTTTTGTCATGCCTGTTACGTTGATACTTGCAGTTGTATCATTTGTAATCGCTGGTGTTACTGTAGCAGTAGAACCAGATGATTTTGTACTAGTTGGTGTACCAGTAAATTTAACATCAAAACCTTCTTCTGCTCCTGTTGCAGTTGCAGATCCACTAATTCTTAAATTGATTGTTGATACGGCAGCATAACCGATTCCAAGTGCTAGTATTGCAACTAATACCGCAAGTAGTGTAAATGATTTTTTCTTTTTGCTCATCTTTTTCCCTCCTATTTTTTATTCTACTCTCTTTTATTTTACAATAATCGACTCTTTTTGTAAAGAAAAAAGGAGAATATAATCTCCTTTTAAAATAAAGATAATTGATTTGATTCTGGAAGATCTTTTAAAATGTTCATCTCTTTCATTCGATCCATTAAGGTTGATGAGACTTTTGCTCTTTTTTGAATATCTTCCATACTAATAAATTTACCTTTTTCACGTTCTGCGACAATGTTTTTAGCAACTGTATCTCCTAGTCCATCAATGGCATTAAAGGGAGGATATATTTCTGTATCGCTTTTTACAACCCATACGGTTGCATCACTTTCATACAAATCTACATTCAAAAATTTGATACCTCTTGCAGTTGCTTCTAAGGCTACTTTTAGACTTTCAGCCTGTCCATTTTCTTTATTTGTTGCCTCATATCCTTTTGATTGAATATCTTCAAGTCTTGCTTTTATGGATGAGTATCCTTTTATCATATTTTCAACATCAACATCTGTTGCCTTGGATGAATACCATGATGCATAAAAATATACTGGCATATGAACTTTATACCATGCAATACGAAAGGCAGATATAACATAGGCTGCAGCATGCGCTTTTGGGAACATGTATTTTATTTTTGCACAAGATCCTATAAACCATTCTGGTATATTTGCTTCTTGCATTGTTTTTACATGTTCTTGCCAAGTTTCGGGGTCTTTTGATGCTTTTCCTTTACGAACAAATTCCATTATTTTAAAGGCTTTAATTGGTTTTACTCCATGGTACATTAAATATACCATGATATCATCACGACATCCTATTGTTTCCTTAAACGGTACAACATTATTGGCAATTAATTCTTGAGCATTTCCAAGCCATACATCGGTTCCATGTGAAAGACCTGATATTTTAATCAATTCTGCAAATGTTGTTGGTTTGGTATCTTCCACTAGAGAAATTGTGAAAGGGGTACCAAACTCTGGAATTCCAAGTGTTCCTGTATTACACATAATTTGTTCTTTTGTTACTCCTAAGGCATCTGTTGACGTGAAGATTGACATTGTTGCTTTATCATCTAGTGGAACTTTTAATATATCTGTTTTTGATTGATTTTGAATTAATCTTAATTGTGTTGGATCACTATG
>AUXO013632751.1_pt1 | contig 10133 bp, 6 predicted proteins | sample 768731 | NCBI WGS metagenome assembly AUXO01 (sample SAMN02715735, study PRJNA202380) | gut metagenome | biome: sheep rumen | host: Ovis aries | place: New Zealand: Palmerston North | reverse complement strand
TTTTATAATTATATTATTCTTCAACGATATCTTGATCACGAATAATCTTAATGCAACGGCAATTAGCACACATTAACATCTTTAATGCATCTGCATCAAAGTATTCAGCATAAATTGTAAGCTTACGGTCTAATGTACCTCTAGCCTTAATTCTTAATACATTTCCACTTGTAACGATATGTAATGACTTTAATAAATCAATTGTAATTTCATCACCATCTTCGAAATGGTTACATAATGTATCTAGATATACAGATGCTTCGATTTCTTCATCATCTAATGGTTCACCATTAATCATTGGTAAATATTCATCTAAATCATCTGGCATATCTTCTGGAATACTATGAACATTAATATTATCCTGTAGATAATCAGCTCTCATACCTAATGTAGCCATAATTGCTTCACCATTTGGAATTAATTCTGGCATATAATTTGTAGGTTGGAAGTTTCTCTTAGGTTTAACACCACGATTTGCCATCATGATATCAACTAATTCCTTGAAGTACTTTAATGCTCTTGGAGATCTAACCTTAATCATTACTGGAACTTCAGCATATTGCTTCTTAGATGAAACATCCTTTAAATGATACTTAGGATTTGCATCAATAAATTCAACTGGTAATGCTAAGAATACCTTAATTGACTTACCACCTAAAGCAACCTTAGATACTAATCCCTTATATCTGAATGATTCACATCTTGAAGAATTTCTGCCCTTAGCACGATACATAACTAAGTAATTCTTAATTTCATTATAATATTCCTTAGTTTCATATGGAGCGAACATCATTCTTGAATTGAATCTTCTCTTAATCTTCTTAACGTTTCCGTTTTCATCAACTACTTGGAAGTCTTGAACGATAATTCCAGCTTCCTTAGTCTTCTTATGAATGTCTTCTAATTCTTCGCCGTCTTCTTCATCAGCATATTCATCTGCATCATCATCAGCATCTTCATCATCTGCTTCTTCATCAGCATCTTCTTCTGAATCTTCATCAGCTACTTCTTCAGTTTGTTCTTCAACAGGTTGTTCTTCTACAACCTCTTCTTCAACAGGTTGCTCTTCTTCTGCAACCTCTTCTTCAGCTTGTTCTTCAACAGGTTGTTCTTCTTCTACAACCTCTTCTTCAGCAGTTTCCTCTTCAGGTTGTTCTTCTTCAACAACTTCCTCTTCAACTACTTCTTCAGGCTCTTCTTGTGGTTCTTCAGCAGTTTCTTCTTCACCATAATAAGTCTTTAATAATTCTTCTTCCTCTTCAGAAATAGCGAATGGATCTTTTTCTTCTTCAGCTTCTTCCTTAGCTTCCTCTTCAGCCTTTTCTTCAGCTTCTTCCTTAGCTTCCTCTTCAGCCTTTTCTTCTTCTACTTCCTTCTTATATTCATATTGCTTAACAACTTCAGATAATGCATCATAATTTCTTAATCTGATGAATTGAACAACTGCAGCAAATACAAATACTAAAGCAATAACAATTGTAGCTACTAAAGCCATAATGTTATCAGTTAATACACTAAAGTTTCCACTAACAGCAATTGTAATTAAGAATGGAATTACAAATGCAGATGAATATAACATAATGATTAATAAATAATCAATCTTTTCAATCTTAGTAGATTTGAACTTTCTAAATAATAATGCTAATACTAATAAGATTACTGCTACTACTAATACAATGATTGAACCAACCATTACACTAGGAGTGAATCCTAATACCTTGTTAACAGAATTACCAGAAATTTGTCCAACAACAGGTAAAGCTAATGCTGTTAATACAACAAATCCAATTGCAACTGCGAATGCAGCATTGAACTTATCATATACCTGTAAGAAATAATATCTAACCTTATGGCTGTTATCACCATAATATTTTCCTTTATTGTAAGTAAATCCTCTAACAATTAAACCAACTGCAGATGCTGCTGCAATTAATAAATCTACTTTTAATGTTGATGCTGCAATACCAACTGATGCACCTAAATAAATGAAATAAGTTGATGCAACAAATGTTACAGCTAATAATAAATCTAGTAATGAAACATCAATATTATTATCTAAACCAGAAATCATTAAGATTACTAATAAAGCAACAATACCACCCAATACAAAATACTTATATTTTGCTAATTCACTTAATACAGGTAACTTTAATGAACCAGCAGCTAAAATAGTAGCAACTACTGCAAGTGCAATACCTACTAATAATATTAATATAGGATTATATGCACCAGCTAAAGCTCCATAATAATTCTTAAATGAAGCAGGCTCTGGATCATTAGCCTTAATAAATCTTACTACGATTTCAACTAAGAATACAGCTGCGCATCCAATAAATACAGCATATGCCTTCCATGAAACCTTTCCAATAGCAGACATAACTATCATTACAATTGAACCGAATAGACCAACTACTCTAATAAAATCAATGAATGATATTTTTTCACTCTTAAGCTTGCATAAGCCTAATACAGCGAAACCAACTACAAGAGCAATTGTTGCTCCATAAACTAAATTACGGATTTGCTCACTGTTGATTATTTTCTTGTTAACAACTGCAACATAACCAACACATAAGAACGCAATTATCATAATGATAGTTGCAAAAACTCCGTAAGCCTTGAAATAGGACTTAAAATAGTTTTCTTTTTCTGACATTATATAACATCTCCAATCACATATTTTTATATCTTAATTTTATGCTATTTCATAATCAAATTCAAGATAATTTATAATAAAATATCGATTTTTTATGCATTTTCGTGCACTTTATACATATTTTTTTAAAAAATTACCCCTATGAAAGTCCTATTTTCATAAAATATTCAAAAAAAAATAATAAAAAGTTCGATTTTCTCGAACTTTTACGGGACTATTCTTGTAAATTTTCAAAACGTTCAATAATTTTTGCAACTAGAGGATGTCTTACAACATCACACTTCTCAAAATTAATAACATCTACTTCATTTAAATTCTTTAATATAGATGATGATATCTTTAAACCAGATTTTTTATTATTTGGTAAATCAATTTGAGAAATATCTCCTGTAACAACCATTTTTGAGTTAAATCCTAATCTAGTTAAAAACATTTTTAACTGATCTACTGTTGCATTCTGAGCTTCATCAAGAATTATAAACGCATTTTCTAAAGTTCTTCCTCTCATATAAGCAAGAGGAGCTATTTCAATAACCTGCTTTTCAATCAATTGATTAACTGATTCAACTCCAAGCATATCATATAATGCATCATATAATGGTCTTAGATATGGATCAACCTTTTCTTTTAAATCACCAGGTAAGAATCCTAAAGACTCACCTGCTTCTACTGCTGGTCTTGTTAAAATAATCTTTTCAAACTTTCCACTTTTCAAAAGACTAACACCATAACATACAGCAAGATAAGTCTTACCAGTACCAGCTGCTCCAATAGAAAATACTAAATCATGATTATATATTGATTTAATATATTCATCTTGTTTTAATGTTTTAGCATATATTGGCTTATTATATCTTGTATAACAAATTGGTTTACGGTTTGATAAAAATTTTAAATATAAGTCTTTATTACCATTAGATACAATTTCTTTTGCGTATACAATATCCTTAGGTGTAATATTGATATCATGCTCAGACTCATATATTAAAATAGTAAATAAGCTATTTAGTTCATTTAATATATCAATATTATCCTCTTTTACAATAATATAAGGACCATTAAGCTCTATTAAGGTATTATATAATTCTTCTATAACTTTAATATTAGAATTATTAACACCACATATATTTTTAGCATCAATGTTTCTTTTAATTTCAACATCAAGCTTCATCTTTAACCTCCATAGATCTAAAAGTCATCATTTCTTTAGTTATAGGATGAGGAAATGTCAATTCATATGCCTCAAGTGGAAATGAATTATTATCTATACTATATTTACTACCATATTTCTTATCGCCATATAATGGATGACCTATATTAGCCATTTGACATCTAATTTGATGAAATCTTCCTGTCAATAAATTAACATCTATATCAGTAACATCATGACTATCAATTTTATAATTTCTTAAAGCTCTATATTCTAAAATTGATTCTTTCCCTGTATTACTAATATAACTCTTCTTTTCTTTTTCATCCTTATATATATAATTAACAAGCTTAATATAATATTTGTTTGTTAAAACACCTTCAACAGTCGCAATATATTTTTTTCTTAATAGATGCTTAGATACAGCTTCACTTAATCTTTCTGCCCCTTTAGATGTTCTTGCAAAAACCATAACACCACTTGTATTAATATCTAATCTATGAACAAGTCCTAAAAAAACATTTCCAGGTTTATTATATTTTTCTTTAATATAATCCTTTAATATTGTTAACATATCTAATTTATTAGAACCATCAGGCTGTGATAATATACCTTTTTCCTTATAAGCAACAATAACATGATTGTCGCAATAATAAACTTTAATCATTTGTTGTACCAAGTTTCTTTTTTATAGAAGTAAATAAATTTGTTATCTCATCATCTAAATAAGATACTTTATTATAAATTAAATAAAATGTTTGTACTGGAGAGAAATTCAATAATGATATTTGATGTAAGCTACCATCATCAATATATTTCCTTACAGAATCAATATAAGCAAATCCTATACCATCATAGAACTTAACCATCTTAACTAACATATCTGCATTATTAGTCTCTAATACCATATTATTTCTTAATCTAATATTCTTTTCTTTTAAAACATCTGTTGTAGTTTTATTAAGTCCAGTATTAGTCTCAGATAAAATAATTGTTGCAGACGTAAGCATTTCTCTTGTTATTCTATCTTTATCTTTATATATACCATCACTAGAACATACTAAAACAATTTCACTTGATGTGATAGAAATAGAATTAAAAACTTCAGAATCAAATGAGTGATCTATAATACCAAAATCATATTCACCATTTAGTATTTTATTCTCAATTGTTAAATAATCAGTACAAAAAACATTAAATGGTCTTTTATCTCCATTTAATAATGATAAAATTCTTGAAGACATTAAACATGAAGCAACCATATCTGTTAAACCTAGATTATATCCTTGTTTGTCTTCTTCTCTTTTTAAAGAATTAATAAGCTGTTCATCTTCAAGTCTAGCTTTTTTAGCGTACTCATATAAAATTTTACCTTTTTTAGTTAAAGTAAATTTTTTTGTATCTTCAAATAAAGAAATTTTATAGTCAGACTCTAATTGTTTAATATGATGAGTAACTGCTGGTTGTGTAATAAAAAGCTTTTTTGCAGTTTTTGTATAATTTTTTTCTTCAAGTAGTGTTAAAAATGTTTTTAACTTAACGTCCATAATATCGTCTCCAATTACTTTTTTCTACTTTATTTATTATATAAATAGCATTTATAATTGTCAACATCTTAATAAATATTTTTTATAATTAAAAAGGCTGTGAAAGCCTACTTTTTTAAAAGTTAGGTTTTTTCACAACCTCTAATTCTTATTTAAATAATGAAGTTAAAATTTGAGAAATATGATCAACAGGTTGAATCTCTAATACCTTTCTTACTTCTTCAGGTATATCTTCAATATCTCTTTCATTATCTTTTGGTATGAAAATCTTCTTTAAGCCATTTCTTGTTGCGGCAATAGATTTTTCTCTTAAACCACCTATTGGTAATACATCACCACGTAATGTGATTTCACCTGTCATACCTATATGACATGAAACTGGCTTATTAGATAATGCAGATACTAAAGCAGTTGTTAAAGTTACACCTGCAGATGGGCCATCCTTTGGAACTGCACCTTCTGGAACATGAATATGAATATCATTTTCCTGGAATACCTTATTATCAATTCCAAATTCATTTGCATGGCTACGTACATATGAGAATGCAGCTTGTGCTGATTCTTTCATAACATCACCAAGCTTACCTGTAAGGATTAATCCACCCTTACCAGGATATGATGTAACTTCAATATCTAAAGTATCACCACCAAATTGTGTCCAAGCTAAGCCTGTAACAATACCAACTTGGTCCTTCTCACGATTTTGATTATCTAAGAATAATACCTTTCCTAAATAATCTGATAAATTATCTTCAGTAATTTCTACCTTAGAAACCTTTTCCATTAAAATCTTTTTAACTGTCTTTCTACATAATGCAGCAATTTGACGATTTAATTCACGAACACCACTTTCTCTTGTGTAGCCACGAATAATCTTTCTCATTGCTTCATCTGTAATAGAAATCTGATCTTCTTTTAAGCCGTGTTCCTCAATATTTCTTGGTAATAAATATTGGAAACCAATATTGAACTTTTCGATTTCTGTATAACTTGATAATTCAATAATTTCCATACGGTCTCTTAATGGTGCTGGAATAGATGAAATATCATTTGCAGTTGTTATAAACATAACCTGTGATAAATCATATGGTTCTTCTAAGTAATTATCACTGAAATACTTATTTTGTTCTGGGTCTAAAACCTCTAGCATTGCTGCAGCAGGATCTCCTCTATAATCAGCTGTCATCTTATCAATTTCATCTAATAAGAATACAGGGTTAACAGTACCAGCATCCTTCATACCCTTAATAATACGTCCAGGTAAGGCACCAATATATGTTCTTCTATGACCACGAATTTCAGATTCGTCTCTTATACCACCAAGTGATTGTTTAACGAACTTACGTCCTAATGCATCAGAAATAGATCTTGCTAAAGATGTTTTACCTACTCCAGGAGGACCTGCAAGACATAAAATAGTTGATGGATTATGTCCTGTCATCATTCTTACTGCTAGATATTCAACAATACGATCTTTAACCTTCTTTAAACCATAATGCTTAGAATCAAGCTTTTTAATTACATCGTTTAAATCTTGATTATCTTCAGTTTGTTTATACCAAGGTAAGTCACAAATTAATTCAAGATAGCTTCTAATAATACCAGATTCAGCCATTTGTGCGCTTGTATTTGCATACTTTTTAAGCTCATCCATAGCCTTCTCATACATACCCTTAGGTAATTTAGCTTCTTCAAGTCTCTTTCTTAGGTTTTCAACATCTTCCTCAGTTCTAGCCTTATCACCAAGTTCAGTTTGAATAGCCTTCATTTTTTCTCTTAAATAATATTCTTTTTGAGAATCATCAATAGATTTTTTAACATCCTTATTAATCTTGTCTTCGATATCTAAGATTTGTTTTTCTCTTTCGATATCTTCTAATATCATTTCTAATCTACGAGAAACAGATAATTCCTCTAAATATTTATATTTAGATTGTCCTGAAGATGTTTTTAATTGATATGCAATAGTATCAGATAATAAATCCGCATTTGCACCATCTCTTAAAAGCTTAGTAATTGTATCCATAGAGCCAACAACCATTGTTGAATTCTGTGCAATTCCTTCAGAAACCTGTTTAATTAATGCTGTTTCAGTTTCATCATTATTTAATATAGAATATAGCTTTTCATAACTACATACAAAATATGGAGCAATTTGAGTATATTCTAATACCTTAATACGATTTGCTATTGTAAATTTAACTCTATAATTACCATTAGGTAATTTTAGTTTTAATGTAACTCTCGCTAAAACACCAATAGATTCTATATCATCTTTAGTTACTTCATTTTGAGTGGCACTCTTTTGAATTAATAATAAAATGTTACCACCATACATCTTCTCAGCAGCATCTAATGCAGATACAGAATTTTCTCTTCCTACTTCAATCTTAAAATCATTGCCTGGAAGTGGAACAAAGCCTCTAACAGCTATGGCAGGTAATACAATCTTACTTGTGTTTTCAATTGTCTTTTCTTCCATGATGTATACCTTCTTTCTTAATACTTATCTTTCTATCTTTTTTAGGTAAATGCAAAATAATCTCCTAATCAAGCAATTATTATTATAGCACATTTTGGCACTATTGCAAGTAGTGTGCCAAAAAAATACAAAAATAACATAATTATCCAAATTTTTATATGAATGGAAACAAAAGCCAGTATTATATACTGGCTCTTTTTTATGTTTTATAATTTATATATTATTCAGCCTTAGCTGCAGCCTTCTTAGTTGTAGTCTTCTTTGCTGTTGTAGAAGTTGTCTTCTTAGCTGTTGTAGACTTCTTTGCTGTAGTTGAAGTAGACTTCTTAGTTGTAGTCTTCTTAGCTGTTGTAGCTTTTTCTTCAGTTGACTTTGTAGTAGTCTTCTTTGTTGCAGTAGACTTCTTAGCTGTAGTCTTCTTTCCTTCAGCCTTAGCTAAAGTCTTAGGTTCTTTAACTTCCTTAGCATAACCAAGTAAGCATTCAACTAACTTGCTATAAGCAATATTTGACCAATATCTTTGGAAATTAGCTTGTAAGTTTTGTTCCTTAGAACGATGGTTAGCCTTAGCATCTTCTTCAGCAGCCTTAGTTAATTCATCATTTGTTGGAGTTAACTTTTCAGCTTCAATGATTGCTGATGCAACTACATTGAACTTAGCTTGTCTTTCGCCATCTTCTAAAGCACGCTTATTGAATTCTTCTTCAGTTGTGCCCATGATTTGTAAGAATGTAGCGAATGGAATATTATAAGCCTTTGCTTGGTTTTGATATTGTGCCTTGAATTGATTTGCTCTTTCATCAATTAAAGTTTGAGGCATATCAATTTCAGTTGCATCTAAGATTTGTTGAATGATTTCATTGAACTGTCTATCCTTTTCAGATACAGCCTTTCTATCTTCAATTTCCTTCTTCTTTGCAGCCTTTAATGAAGCTTCATCAGTTGCACCTGCAACATTTAAGCTCTTAACATATTCTTCAGTTAATTCAGGTAAAGTTTCCTTTTGAATCTTATGTACAGTTACCTTGAATACAGCATCCTTACCAGCTAAATCCTTTGCTTGATATTCTTCTGGGAACTTAACATTTAAATCCTTAACTTCATCAACCTTCATACCAATCATTTGATCTTCAAATCCTGGAATGAATTGACCTGAACCAATTTCTAATTCATAATTTTCAGCCTTACCGCCTTCAAATTCAACTCCGTCAACTGTACCAACGAAATCGAATGTAGCATAATCGCCCTTAGCAATCTTGCTACCAGCTCTCTTATCAGCCTTCTTAGCATCCTTTCTTGTGATTGCCTTAATTGCATCATCAACATCCTTATCAGATGCTACTAAATCCTTTTCTTTAACTTCAATTGCCTTGTAATCAGGTAACTTAACTTCTGGTTGTACATCAATAGCTAAAGCAATCTTGAAAGCCTTACCTCTTACAGGTGCTTCATCAATAACTGGTCTAAATTGACCAATGAAAGTCTTAGCTAATTCTTGATCCTTAACAACTTCTTGTACTTTATCATTTAAAATTACATCTAAAGCTGTAGAATATAATGCTTCAACACCATAATTCTTTTCGAATACTGATCTTGGAGCATGTCCCTTTCTAAATCCTGGAATAGAAACCTTTGCAACTTCAGTTGTGAAAGCCTTGTCTAATGCCTTTTCGAATTCTTCTGGTGTTACTTCAAATGTAAACTTCTTTTGGCTATGTTCTAAATTTTCAATCTTCATAGTTAATTATAGACCGAGATATTTCAGGAACAGTCTATCCTCCTAATTAATATATTCATATTAGTTTTATCTCAATATTCCTTATAAAACGTACGTTTAAATTATATCATATTCGCACTTAAAGTAAAGATTAATTTTATTTTTTTGGAGCAGTTTTAATCCAAAAATAAATAAAATTCTATGTTTCCATAGAACTTTATTAAATATTACTCTTCTTCTGTATTATTTTGGGACTTATCTTGTTCGTTATCATTGCTATTATCATCTTTTGAATTTGTAGATTCTTCATTCTCAATTTGCTTTTTTAATCTTTTTTGATTAACGTGATATTCAACTAATGAAATAACTAATAATACAACACCTAAAAATAAGCTTATACTAGCATAAATAATTAAATTTTCTTTATCTGGTACTGTATTTGCAGTTGCATTAATAAAACATGCAACAGTTATTAAATATATATTTACCCAAAACATCAAATGTGAAGCCTTAGCCTTATGAACACATGTCTTCCATAAATATAAAACTGAATACAAATATAATGATGCAGATATAAAATA
>AUXO016035249.1_pt1 | contig 10134 bp, 3 predicted proteins | sample 768731 | NCBI WGS metagenome assembly AUXO01 (sample SAMN02715735, study PRJNA202380) | gut metagenome | biome: sheep rumen | host: Ovis aries | place: New Zealand: Palmerston North | reverse complement strand
AATAAAGAAAATACTTATAATGGCAGAAAATATTCCCTCAGTGCAGAAGCAGCAGATGCTGACAGCGTTTGCCTGTGGTATGATGCCAATGAAACAAAATGGTATGAAGGCAGTACTTTCTATTTCACAGCCGGCGGATATGTTGACAGAAATGTGATTGAACTGACTACAGAAAAAACAAATCAGCAGGCTTCTATGAGCGGTACAATCCGTTTTGTAAATTATAACCAGAAATCCAACAAGCAGGGTGATATGTCACTCCGTGCCGCAAGCTTTGCAGCAGTTTCTACTGGTCTGACTGGTACTGTTGCAAATGAAGACGGTGAATTCCGCACAAGTGAATTTGGTTATTTCTACGACAAAACACCAAGATATATTCGTTATTCAATTGCTGCTAACGGCAGTGAATTCTTAAAAGAAGTGCTTCTTCCGGAAGACGGTGGCAATATTGATGTCACTTCTACTCTTGGAGAAGGAATTAATCCTGTTTCGTCAGCAATATTTAACAATATGACAATCAGTGCTTCTTATCCTGAAAGCAGTCAATACAATGTTGCAAATGGCTGTCAGCTTCCAATCGTAGATTTGGAATGGGTAAATATGGAAGTTACAATCAAGCCTTCCCAGTATACTCCCAGTATGATTGCCAAAGACGGAGCACTTGATGAAACCAAGACAGAATCTCCAACATCTGTACAATTTGTGGTTTACGACAAAAACGGCAAACTGAAACATAAATATGATGTTTGTGATTCCATGAAGAGAAACAGTGATGGCAGCTATACTTTTAAATCCACTGTAGATTTTTCAGCAGAAGATACAAGCTATGAGACAGATGACGGTACAGAACAAAGAGCAACATTTACTGCTGAACCCGATGATGAACTCTATATCCGTCTTGTCACTGACAGAGAAGGACAGGACTTCACATATTCTGATGTATTTACAGGATATGTATTCTATGATTCTCCTGCACACAAATATGTATACAAGCAGGCGATTGACCCAGAATTTACAATGCAGTTTGATGAACTTCCGTTCCTTGGCGAAGCAGGTATGGACTTCAACTTCCCGTTTGTAAATGTTGGTGCTTCCAAAACAGAAAAGGGCTACCGCATGTATATTGGTGTGAATGTCATGGATATTTATGACAAAATCTATGATACATCCTATTCCAAAATGACAGCAGATGACGGTGTAGATTATAGTGATATTTACAGCGTTTTTGACCCCAAAAATTTCCTTAGCGGAATCGGGGCAACATTCAAACATGTATTCAAGAATAATCTTGGTGCTGGTGAAAGCGGTGACTATTCTGCAAGCCTTGGCAGTCCCCAGATTCAGTTTGATGTCATGTTTGGCGTGTATTTTGAATTCTGGAATCCCACACTTGTCAACGAAAATGATGCTACTGACAAAACGAAAACAAATTATATCTTTGCAGGTGTAGGCGGTTATATCGCTGTATCTGTTGACTTTAAAGTATCTTATTACTTTGCAATTCCTGTTATCTGGATTCCGGCATATATCAGCCTGAATGCAAATGCCAAAATCATGGGAACATTCGGCGCATCAAAAGACCCCACAAAGCCGGAAATTTTCCTTACAGACACAGGTGAAAAACAAGTAGATTTCAAATCCAGCTTAAGTGAATATTCAGCCGAAGTGAAAGCCAGTGCTTTGGTACAGGTAAGCGGCGGTATTGGTTTGTGCGGTATTGTAGGCTTAAGAGCATATGGCGAAGTAAATGCTGCTGCACTGAAATATAAGCCTGCTGATATGTATAGCGACTGGGGCGCAATGATAGGCATCAGCGTAGGTATTATTGCAGACCTGTTTGTATATTCCTATAAGTATGAAGTCGCCGGATATGATGACTGGCGTTGGGGTTCTTTCAAAGAATATAAGGACGGCTCACACAAAAAAGATATTACAACCGCTACTGCCAACAGCGGATTTGTACTGAGCGAAAGCGGAAGCGAAGCTTCTAACTGGCTTGGAAGTGAAAGACTTTACAGATATGGTCTTACACCTTCTACTACACAGGCACTTTCCACCAATGCATATGACCACTCTGATTCACAGTTGATTACCATGAAAGATGGCACAGTTGTTCTTGCATTTATTGACAGTGACCCCGAAAAGAGTCCTTATCAGCGGACAACTCTGAAGATTTCAGTTTTCAAAAACAATGTATGGAGCGAGCCTGTTGCAATCAGCAACGATGGTACAGCAGATTTCCATCCCTCTATTGCAGAAACCAGTGACGGCAGAATCCTTGCTGCATGGGTTTCCACCGGTTCTGATTCCATTACCGATGAAACACCTATGGCAGATTACTTCAAGAGCATGGAAGTATATGCAGCATTTGTCAATATCAATGAAGACGGTTCTGTAACACCTGAAAAGCCCACAAAGCTGACTGCAGGGTCAGAAGAAAACTTCTATGACAGTATGCCGACTGTTGTTTGTGATATGGTAACTGGCGATGCGATTGTTTATTATATCAAGAGCGGCAGAACATCTGGTGATGTATTTGATATTGCTAACCCCTATACAAATGATTCTGTTGTTTGCTACATGATTTATAATGCAGAACAGGATACAGAAATCAAGAATGATACAGAAGTTACCATTCCGCAGGGCTGGCTGTTCAATTCTTTCTACAACAGCGAATTTGAAGGCGATGAAGATACAGAACAATTCCTTATCACCAATTACGGCGGACAAAGATTCCTTGACAGCCCCTCTTTTGGACGCACTACTGAAGATGGTACGACAGAAGAAGAATTTTATGCAATTCCTGACTTTACAGCAATCGGCTATAACGGTCTTGCAGTTTATGCCTATACGATTGATAAGGACAGCAGCAATGATACCTACAATGATAAAGAAATCATGCTGCAATTCTACAATTTTGAAACACATGAAACCAAATATCGTATCCAGATTACAGACGATGCTGTTGCAGATGCAATGCCACAGTTGTTCCGTTCTGTCAATGCCGGAACAAGCACTGATGAAGAACAGACACATACTAAACTGTTCTGGTATCGTGATAACAAGAATATCTGCTACATTGACGTAACCAATCTGATAAAAGAAGGCGTAGACGAAAATGGACAGATGATTACTACAGATGGAACAGACAAGGAATTCACCTATACAGATGAAGACGGAAACACAGTTTATAAATATCTTGACCCGATTATGGTAAGTACTCCCATTGTGGACGAAAATACCGCAAATCAGAACGCTAATTATAAAGTCGTTGAAGATGCTAACGGAAGTCTTTATATTATGTGGACAGAAGGCGTAGTCGATGAAGAAGGTAATGTTTCTTCTGAAATCTTTGCAACTTCTCTCTATACTTCCGGCAGCGAGTCCGAAAACGGCAGCACAAGTGCATGGGCAAAGCCTTACCAGATTACAAAAGACGGATATTTCCATGATGAAATGGCAGCAACCATGTGCAATGATAACCTTCTTGTTGTATATAACAGATATTCTCAGGATTATGTACCTGGTACAGAAGAATTGCTTCATATCAGTGATATGAGCCTGATGGCAACTACACTGGATGCCTGCGGCGCAATTGCTCCGGAAAATATTGCAGTACAGTATCCGGATGATTCTTCTGAAAAAGGCTGTGAAGTCACTCTCCCCGAAGCTGGAAAACAAGTACAGCTTGCAGTAAGTGTGGCAAATAATGGCCTGACTCCGGCAAACGGTTATCAGCTGACACTCTACGCTGTCAACGGCAAAGAAGAAACTGTAATCGGTCAGGCAGAATCTACAGATACACTTGTTCCTAGTGCACAGACAATGCATTACTTTGAATACACAATGCCGGATAATTTCGCTGGCATGTACTTCAAGGCTGTCACCAGAGAAAAGAATGCAAACGGCGGATATTACAGCGAAACAGTAGACTTTGCATCTGAACCGCTGGAACAGAGAGCAAATTATATCATTTCTAATATTGCAACCTATCAGGAGAATGATGGTTTCCATCTGCGCTATGATTTAACTAACAACGGTAATGCAGCAGCCTCCGCTGATGACCTGCTGAATGTGAATGTTACTGGTCCGTTTGGAATCAACCGCAATTACAGTCAGGCTGAACAGCTGCTTTCCAGTAAAGCAATCGGCGAACTGGAAGTTGGCGAAACAAAGCAATATGATGTGATTGTAAATATTCCTGCTGATATGTTTAAAGAATATGGATTTATTACTACCTCTGTCAGAGCAGTTGTACCGTTTGAACAGACAGATGTGAATGGTCATGTTTATTCCAGCTTTGCTGACCGCAGTACATGGGAACACGTTGACTTTGACCTGAATATCCCGATTAAGATGGAAGTATCAGACTTAGTCGTAAAAGCAGGTACAACAGCAGAACCCGTTATCACAATGGAACTTGCTGAACTGATTGGAAGCAATGATGTTACTTATTCTGTTGATGATACCTCTGTTGCAAGAATTGAAAACGGAAAGGTGCTTGGTGTTTCTTCCGGATTTACTACACTTTATGCAATGCATAACAGCACCGGCGTGACTGTAACCGCACAGATTGAAGTAACCTCTGACGGTACACCACATACACACCATTTCACACTTGTTCCGGAAAAACTGCCTACAGAATCAGAAGACGGCAATCAGGCATATTATGTATGCGATGAATGTGGCAAATGGTTTGAAGATGAAGAAGGCACTGCTGAAATTAAAGACAAAACCAGCGTTATCATTCCTGCTATTGTGACAGAACCTACAGAAGAAACAGAAGAAACAGGAACTTCCTCAGAATCTGCAAATCCGGAAGACAGCTACTTTGCTCCTGTTGACAAAATGTGTGATATGGCTGTCAAAGACTATGCTCTGAAAAATGATGTGACTCCTGCTAAGGCAGAAGCAGAAACCAATGAAGATGGTTCACTTTCTATCATACTTTCTGACGAAAACGGTAATGTTCTGGATACTTACACCATTGACCCAGAAACTGGTATCGGTACAGATGCTGACGGTAATGAAGTGAATCTTCCGCAGACCGGTAACAATTCTTACAACACGCTTCTGACTGTAATAGGAGCAATTCTGCTGATGATTGCAGGCGGTTTCATCATGATACGCTTCAGACGCAAAAAGGAAGAAATCGAATAACACACAAAAAGTATTTATATGGAATTGTGGGGAGGACAAATACACCTCCCTGCAAGCCATAATAATGTTGCATAAAAATAACCGGAAAGGAGGTAAGAGATATGGACGATAAGAAAAAGAATGCTGAGAGTGTTTCAGGCGAAACAAGTCAGGAACTGTCCTTTGATGATGTTGCAGATATTACAGGCGGTGAAAGTGCTTTTGCTAATGTACCCCGTGTAAAGGAGCATCCTATCACTGAAGATGAAAAAAAGAAAGTATAATGGAAACAGCAGTCTGCTGATAAAAAGGCAGACTGCTGTTCTGCTATATTTTCCAATTTTGTTTTGTGCTTCCCGTTATAGAAAACAATGTCATTCTAAAAAAAATAATGAGTATACAGGCATTACAAAACAAAATTGGAAATTTACGTCTTGATTTAATACAATAAGGACAATCGTAATCCAGCCGTCTTTAGATGATAGGTTAAGATTGACAAAATAAAAAAAGTATGCTATCATTAAGAAAAGGTTTTCAAAAGCTGTATGTAAAACAGCAGTACCACATATGAGGAGAATACGCTATGGAAAAGAATAACACTTCTGAACTTTTCAGACAAAAAGCACTTGAGAGTCTCTCATCTCCCACACAGCTCAATGATGTCATTCGAGTTCCTGAATTGAAAATATGGATTATTTTGGCAGCGATTATTATATTTTTAATCAGCCTGATTACTTGGAGTGCTGTGGGTGAATTAAAAATCATTGCAAAGGGAACAGCAGTTGTAGAAAACGGACAGGCTAATATTACAATCACAAATACAAACAGAAAAGATGTGATGCCAGGAATGCCTGTTCAGATTACCTCAAATGAATATGTCTTATCAGATGCAGAAACGGATAATAGAGGCATCGTCACTGCTTATGCAAAGGTGACACTCCCTGATGGCAGTTATGATGCAGAGGTTATTTTGGAATCCGTTCACCCGATACAGTATATATTTAACTAAGAAAGGATACTAATGGATAAAAAAAGAAAAGCTGCATTGAACCGTCCTAAAAAGGTTCCTGTTATTATGCAGCATGAAACACTTGAATGCGGAGCAGCTTCACTTGCAATGATACTGGCATACTATGGGAAATGGGTGCCTCTCGAACAGGTTCGTTCGGACTGTGATGTTTCAAGAGATGGCTCAAATGCCCGAAATATCTGTCTGGCTGCAACACGATACGGATTTGAAGTCAAAGTTTATCGACAATCAGTAGAATCTATACGCAACAAAGGGCAGTTTCCTTGTATCATTCACTGGAATTTCAATCACTTTGTTGTTCTGAATGGTTTCCGTGGTAAGTATGCTTATATCAACGACCCTGCAAGAGGGTTTCTTATGGTCAGCCCTGGGGAATTCGACAAATCGTTCACAGGGATTATGATTTATCCTGTACCAGGAGAAAATTTTGTTCGTGAAGGCAAAAAAAAGAGTATCATAGAGTTTGCTGTCAGACGGCTGAAAGGGTCTGGTTCAGCATGCATATTTATGTTTATGATTGCTGTCATTACAGCACTATTCAGCATTATAAACCCTGCTATGTCGAAAATATACATAGACCATATCCTGTGGGAAGGAAACAAGGAATGGTTGAAACCATTTATTATGCTGATGACAGTACTGGCATTTCTGCAAATCATTTCATCATGGATTCATGCCATATACAGTTTGAAAATCAACGGAAAAATGGCTGTAATTGGCAGTGCTGAGTATATGGCGAATACCCTGTCAAAGCCAATTGATTTTTTCTCCCAGAGACTCGCCTCGGATATTCTGGCAAGGCAGAATACAAATGAAAACATTGCAGAGGCTTTGGTCAACATATTTGCACCATTGTTACTGAATATTGTTATGATGATATTCTATCTTATTCTGATGGCACGCCAGAGTCTTCTGCTGACTGCTATAGGAATCGGTGCATTGTTTCTGAACATTCTGGTTACACAGACCATTTCCAAATTACGAATGAACCTGACAAGAATCATGCAGCGGGATACTGCACAGCTTTCCTCTCATTCGTTTGTTGGAATTGAGATGATTGAAACAATCAAGGCTAATGGTGCAGAAAACGGATTCTTTCAGAAATGGGCTGAATATCAGGCATCTGTTAATACACAGATGATTAAATCGATTAAAATCGAAAGCTATCTTGGATTGATACCCACTTTTTTATCTGCATCAGCAAATTATGCAGTTCTGATTTTAGGAGTGTACTTTGTGATAAACGGTCAGTTTACACTTGGTGGTTTGCAGATGTTTCAAGGTCTGCTGGGTGCATTCATGACACCAGCAACAATGTTAGTGACGGCATCGCAGACCATACAGGAAATGCGAACACAAATCGAGCGCATTGAGGATGTTATGGATTATCCCGTTGACCAGAATGTGCTTTATTCCCAAGAAAATACAGATAAAGGGAGCGAACGGCTGACTGGTGATATTGAACTCAAAAATGTCACATTTGGCTATTCAAAGCTTTCAAAGCCTATCATAAATAATTTATCCATTAAAATCAAACAAGGAAGCAATGTTGCATTTGTAGGTGCATCAGGCTGTGGGAAATCAACAATTGCAAAACTGATTACAGGACTGTATAATCCTGATGCAGGAGAAATCCTGTACGACGGAAAGCCAAGGAATTTCTACAGCAGAATGGTCATGACAAGCTCAATTGCAGCAGTGGATCAGGATATTCTAATCTTTGAGGGCACAATTGCTGACAATATCAAAATGTGGGATGAATCCATAGAAGATTTTGAAATGATACTTGCCGCACGAGATGCACAGTTACATGATGATATTATGCTTCGGAGAAACGGTTATCAAGCCTACATTATGTCGGAGGGAAGAAATCTGTCCGGCGGGCAGTGCCAGCGATTGGAAATTGCAAGGGCATTAGCACAGGACCCCTCTATACTGATTATGGATGAAGCAACCAGTGCATTGGATGCCCGAACTGAACAAGATGTTGTCAAGGCAATCAAGGACAGAGGGATGACCTGTATCATGATTGCACATAGACTATCAACGATTCGCAACTGCGATCAGATTTATGTGATGGATAAAGGACAAATAATTGAAAATGGAACACATGATGAACTAATAAAACTGAATGGTACTTATAAGAAACTTGTCATGAATGCGTAAGGAGGTGGCAGATTGGGCTTGTATAAAGAACAACTTGAGAAAAGAGCAGAACATGATAAGAAAATGATTGGAGAATCTATGGTTTCTGCTATTGGTGCTGTTTTAGGGGAACGGGCGGCAGTTCGAATCAGAGACGACAGAATGATTACTAAGCAGGCATTTGATGACTTGTTGAAGTATTACCATTTCCAGCCAGTGGAGATTCCAAATAATATCACCGATTATAGCAGTCAGCTTGATTACTGTCTGAACATCTACGGAATCATGAAAAGACAGATTTTTTTATCTGAAAACTGGTGGAATGAGTCCTACGGACCAGTGCTTGTCTATACAAAAGAAAAGCATATTCCCGTTACACTGCTGCCAAACAGAATAAAGGGTTATTATTATATAGACAGAGAAACCGGAAAAAAAACAAGATTGAACAAACAAACAGATGCACTGTATGAAAGAGAGGCATATTGTTTCTACAAATCGTTTCCGCATAAAAAAATGGGTATCCATGAATTATTGAAGTATATGAAAAGCTGCCTTACACATGAAGATGGATTTTTCATGATTATACTGACACTTCTGTCGACTGTGATGGGCATGATGATTCCAATTTCAACCAAAGCACTCACCGGCTCTGTAGCAATGACCGGAGATTTAAAAATGCTTCTGGGAATCACTGTATTTATCTTTGGTACTGCCATTTCATCACAGCTTATCAATTCAACTGTCAGGATACTGACTGCACGGGCAAGAACAAAAATTGCAATCAGTGTGCAGGCTGCAATGATGATACGCATTTTATCTCTTCCAACAAATTTTTTTCGCAAAGGCAGTGCCGGTGAACTATTTGCACGGTCAACAGCGGTAGATAAACTCTGTGATGCTTTTGTAGATTTGTTTGCGATTTCTGGGCTAACCTCTCTTTCCTCGTTACTTTATTTTGTTCAGATATTCAGCTTTACACCGGTTCTGGTACTTCCGGCATTGATTGCGATTTTGACAACTGTCCTAATCAGCATTATGTTTTCAGTAGTTCAAACGGATGTCAGCAGACAATATATGGAGAAAAGTGCAAAAGAAAGTGGTTTAGGTTATTCGATATTAAATGGCATTCAGAAAATCAAGCTGATTGGTGCAGAAAATCGTTTTTTTGCAAGATGGCTGAAACTGTATGCCAGAAGCATGGAATTAGTATATTCTCCGCCGCTGCTCGTGAAAACTAACAAGGTCATAACGCTGGCTGTCAGTGTGTTTTTCAATGTGATTATGTGTTATTTTGCAGCAAAAAATGAAATAGAACAAGCAAACTACTTGGCTTTTGCAGCTGCCTATGGAGCATTGACAGGCGGTATTGCTACACTGACAGCATTAGCTCCAAAAATCGGCAGCATCAAACCTATTTATGAAATGATAGAACCATTTTTAACAACAGAACCTGAAATAGCGGAAAATAAGGAGTATGTCTCAAATATATCAGGAAGTATTGAACTGAATCATATTCATTTTCGATATGATGAGGACAGCCCGTATATTCTGAATGATTTGTCGCTTAAAATCAAAGCTGGTGAGTATGTTGCAATCGTAGGCAGAACAGGCTGCGGTAAATCTACGTTAATACGATTGTTGCTGGGGTTCGATAAGCCGGAAAAAGGAACAATTTTTTACGATAAAAGAGATATCAGCCGAATAGATATTCATTTTCTCAGGAGACAAATCGGTGCGGTCACACAGAACGGCGGTGTATTTGGGGGGGATATTTATTCCAATATTGTCATATCAGCCCCACAGCTCACTGTAGATGAGGC
>AUXO017332856.1_pt1 | contig 10135 bp, 9 predicted proteins | sample 768731 | NCBI WGS metagenome assembly AUXO01 (sample SAMN02715735, study PRJNA202380) | gut metagenome | biome: sheep rumen | host: Ovis aries | place: New Zealand: Palmerston North | reverse complement strand
AAGTAGACTCTACTTACAATCTAAGGAGCCTATACTCACATGTGTTTCTCCTAGAGAAACATTCCGTATCTCCCAAAGAAACACACTGTTTCTCCTAGAGAAACACTTCCGTTTCGAGACTACTATTTATGTTAAAAGTAGAAAAAAAGCAGAATTATAACCACCTAAACAGAAATCCTGAAATGCAAACAAACATAGGTAAATCTATGGAATAAAGAAAAATGGAGCACTTAACCCATATCGGTATTATTACGCCTCCGAGATATAGGGTAGCTAGTGTATTATATTCATCATGTATAAATCTAATAATTGATATCCTTTAGCATTCAGATGCATTCTGTCGGATTCGTAGTATTCTGCTGAATATGGAACGCTGAGAATAGAAGTTTTGTTTTTTATTCCAATTTCTTTTAACTTTTGGTTAAGAGCTTGACGATATTCTTGACGGCAATCTAATTCGGAACCAGTTACAAACATTGATAGCTGACGGAGAAGCTTCCTATCTGATGTTTGGTGATTGTAGGCGTAATTGATGTCGTAGTCTGGAATCTCAAGTATAATAGGTTTGATGTTGTTATTTAGAAGAAAACGAAGGATATAAATTGTGTTCAGTGCATAATACTTTGCTCCCATCTTTTTATAGGTATCATTGATTCCAACTGCAATAAAGCAGTAGTCAGCTCCTTGTTCCAATATGTTTCTCATCGTTTTGTCTTCAAAGATACTTTGATACACCTCTTTGCTAGTCTTTCCGCATAGCCCATAAGCAGATAATTTGACAGGCTTTTTTGTCTTTTGTTTAATCATGGAAACTAACGTATCATTGTTTGGATAGTGGAAGAAAACCCAACTGTCGCCAATTAACACAAGGCGTAAGGTGTCATCCTTATGTTGTTGACAGGTGTAGGTGGGACGTTCAGTGGCTGGGGCATAATAGTTGTATGCAGTAATAAACAATCCTATACAGATATACATAAAGGTCGCAATAAAACAAGTATTTTTTATCTTTCTCATGCACGGTTACCTGATAATATGGTTTTGATTTTTTTAGGCAATATTTGGTAGAAAAAAAGACTCAAAAGTATGGTAACGATAATGCATACGAAGTAGAGCATAATCTGGATGAAATCATTTGAATCAGAAAAGAATTGAACGCAACCCTTGCGTAATATTACGATGATAGGATAGTGGATACAAAAAACAATAAATGCTGCGTTAGATAAGTATGTTGTAATAGGAGATAGTTCACCTTTTTCTGTGAGATGATGAGCTAGCAAAAATAAGGCTGGGATATTGACGATGAGTGCAAAACGATGTATCTGAAGGTTGATGATAGTAGGAGCTATTGTATGTGTGACGATGTCTGCGCCTGCGAGTAATACGCATAAGTTGATGAAAAAAAACTTATGCTGAATAAATATCGAAAGTGGGTTCTTGTTACGAACAGAAAAGTAAGCTCCTAATGAGAAAAAGAGTATACTTTGCGGGATGAATGCGTTATGGGGAGTCTGTATCCACCAGATTGTAATCCCTAAGAGGTATAGTTCACGTAGATAGCGATTTAGGAGATATATGACAGGTGCGATTAGTGATAGTATAAGAAGATTTCGAATATACCAAAATGGACAGAGTAAAGGAACGAAATTTCCTTTATCGTATGAGCCTCGATCCCAAAATAGCCTAAGATAGTCTATCCACACAAAATCAGCCATGTTCTTTCCATTGATATTTTGTGGATAGCCTAATGTGAGGACTATGATATAGGTTGCCAACAGCAACGTATTCCATAATATATATGGAACAAGTAGTGAATGGCAACGTGTTTTTATTCTCTCTAAATACGTCTTATGATTATTAAAATACAAGATACCTGATATGAAGAAGAAACCTGGCACACCAGTTTCCCCCAACCACAATGCAAATGAATAGACAACCTTGAAATAAGTTCTGTGTTCGCCAGAAATCTGTACTACGGAGTAACCATGCAACATGATTACGAGGAGTATGAGTGGGAATCGTAGCCATGTGATGGCTTTAGAGAGCTGGTTGTTGGAATGAGTCATCTTATCATAAAGCGATTATGTCCTTTGTGAACTATCTCTTGAAGTATGGTAGTCTTTGTACTATGTCTTTTGCTCCTGGAACGAAGAAATAAAGAAGAGCAGAAAATATCAAGAAGGTAGGTAAAATAAAACAGATCAATGAAAGTAGTAGTCCGCCAAAGGAAGCTTCTGTTTGCCAATGAAGTAATTGGGTAAAGAGACGACAGAGTAACAAGCAAGCAAAAAGAATAATCAAGTGTTTTGAGATGTTGCACCAATAATAGTTAATTGAATCATTGAATCCTTTTTTATAAAGGTAATACGGTTTCCATAAAACCACTAGTATCAGCATGCTAATTATCTTACCAAGCAGGATACCTACTAACCCATAGAACCATCCAACAGCAATGGTAATAGTTATATTTAATATCCCCTCAGCATATGCCGCCCAGACATCATCATAAAGACCATAAGCATTTATAAACAAATCGACAGCAGGGCGTGTAAGCATAATATACATGTTGACTAAAATGAGAAACACAATATGGTCTTGCAATATGTATTGAGGACCTAACCACCAACTGATTATAGGATTGATTAGAAAAGCTAGGGCAATGATAAAAATTCCTGTAGTCCAATATCGGAAAGCGAGGAATTCCCAGAACACTTTTTTGATATTCCATTTATTTCCTTCTGCCACAAGGTTTCCAATACTAGCATTCATACCTACCGATACATTGTTAAACAATGCGGTTAATTTACCGACTATCATGATGTAATTACCATAATATGCTACCATTTGCAACGACTCAAAAGCAAAAATGAGTATTTCGTCACTCTGTGACAAAAAGAAATTCTTCAGCCTGTGAATGACAATTTGCTTGGCTTTGACTAATATCTCAGGATATTCTTTCAATAATTCGCGGCCACGTTTCTTGTTTGTTTTCAACCAAGGATATTCTTTGGTGATGACATAATTAAGAATAATACAGGTTAATATGCTGAACAAGAATTCTACGGCTACCCACACGTATACATTTTTATAATAATATGCTAAGGCAATTTGTGCTATGGTCTTAAATATCGTTCCAGTTTGCGTCCAAATAGATATTTTATATGTTTTTTGGTCACTGTCTAAAAGTATTTGTCTGTAATTGATAAAATAGGCAATAAGATGTGCTCCTAGATAGGCATAAAAAGTGAAGTAGATAATGCTCCATGGCATGTTGGATTTTTCAAATATCAGTGGAAAGAATAAACTGACTATAAAACCTCCACACATGATAATGCTTCCAATGATGCGATATAACCATCCAAATAGTGATACTATCTCGCAAATCTTTTTGTGGTCGCCTTGCTCTATGGGTTTATATAAGAAAAAAGCAATACAGGTACCAATACCAACTTCACTGATGTTTAAAAAACTAAGAATGCTGAAGATAGTACCTGTTAATCCAATAAACTCAACGCCGAGATAATCCAAGAAGATACGACGAGAAAAGAATGCCATAAAAATGGAAATAAAGTAGAAGAGAAACCCTACTTTTGCATTCATAATGGTTTTGTGTACTCTCTCAGATGCCATAACTACAGTTCTAATGCTTTAAAGAAGGCTTCTGCATAAACCTCCTTTTTGAAAATGTTATTTAAGGAGTTACCTTGGTACTTCTCATAATTGTTCTTTATCTCCAGAACAGCCTTTGCTATTTGATTTGGTAGATTGTCCTCTTTGTCTAATAAAATATGCTTCTGTCCAACTAATGTTTCTGGAATACCTCCGTCATTGGTTGCTATAATAGGTAACCCCATCGCTGTCGCTTCAATACAGACCATTCCCAGCGCATCATTGATTCTTGATGGTACAACAGCAACGTTGGCCATACAGAGGTATGCTGGTAGTTGCTCGTATGAGATGAAACCTGTAAATTTTACCTTTTCACCCATATCTTCTGCCATTTTATGTATTTTGTCAAGAAAGGCATTGCTTTTTACGCTATCTCCAAAATTATCTCCTCCCACTACAAGTAATTTCACGTCTTTGTGTTTTTTCAGTAGTTGGAAAGCTTGAAGTAATTCTTTAACTCCTTTCTTGGGTACAATGCGACCAGTATATATTGCGACAAAATCATCTTTGTCGAAAGCATACGTACTTCGTGGAATTGGGGATGTTATTTCTTTTTTAAATAGTTCTGCGTTAACTCCATTGTAGACAACTTGAATATTTACCTTCGTTCCGATTCTTTCAATTTCTTCTTTAATATATTTTGAAACTACGATGAATTTCTTCGTAGCTTGAATTATAGTATCTTTTTGTCTTGTTTCTCTATTGAGTATATTAGTATGGATATGACTGATAATAGGAGTTTTGCATTGTTTGGACAATCTGATTGCTATACCAGGACGATTCTCAAGAATAATCAAGTCATATGGTTTACAAAGTATTTTCCTAATAACACATTCGAAGAAATATTCTAATTGATAGAAATAATAACTGTCTTGATGAAAAATGCCATAGATTTTAGCACATAAGCGGAACCATAGACTACGAGTGTTAATGTACTCATAGTGATTAACTATAGACTTTGGTGTTTTATGTTTTACCACATCTCGATGCCAAACACTAAATATTGTTATATCATGTAAACGATGTTTTTCGTTATAATCAAGATAGTAATCTATCAAATTTTCGACAGCTCCACCTTGAACAGCAGGGATGGGCAAAATGCCTGATGTGATAACAGCAATTTTCATAGTTTAATTGCGTATATAATTTTTGTTGTTAATATAGCCAATTCTAACATATCCGTTGATGTGATTCTTAATCGCTTTTAAGATACATTGTATATATCGTCTTAATGAAATCCCATGTTTTTTTCTATTACACAACCAAAACCAGCTGCGCGACCAAAAATTCTTGCGTATGTCAAATTCTACCATGTTGTCGATGTCTTGATTTCCTTTTGTATAAGCATCACGCGTGATAAGTTGAATGAGTCGTTGATCCTCTGCATTTTCAGGATGTTTATTTGATACAAAAGCCAATTGCCATCTGATAGAATGGCGCACAGCCTCAATCTTGTCTTCAATACTCTTCATGTCATGGCTGATTGATAGGCCGTTGCCGCGGTATTGGAATCCTACCTCTTTTGTATTGGCGACTCCGTGACTGGAAGCAGCTATAAATGCACTTATATCATCACTCTGCCACCCATATGGCAATTTGTAAAAACCACCATTGTTACGTAATGCTTCTGTCTTAAAAAGCCAATCTCCTAAGTGAGTGTTGCGTGGATTATACATTAGAGAAAAGACAGACTCCCAATCTGGTCGTTCTTCCAAAAGACAAACAATGTTGGAGTTGTCATCAATGATTTCGCTGCGAGTGTGGTACAAATCCAAATGAGGATACTTGGCAATTAAGTTGGCAAAGTCTTGCAAACAATGAGGTGTCAAATTGTCGTCGTCTCCAATGCACATGAGATAATCTCCTGTAGCATGGGATAGGCAGATGTTCCAGTTGTCAACAACATCTTTAGCCCCACAGTTTCTTTCGTTTTTGAAATAGCGAATGCGTGAGTCTGAATACCGATTTATAATGTTGTCAAGATTGTAGGGCGAGCTGTCATTGACTATCACTACCTCGTAGTTCTTATATGTCTGCGCAAGCACGCTGTCTATCGTTTCCTGTAGGTACTTTCCCTTATAAGCCGGTATGGCAATACTAAATTTTATGTTTTGAAACATTGTTGTTTGCAAATTTATTGTTGCAAAGATAATAAAAAAAAATAATTATGAATTAATATTTGATTATTTTTTGTATCTTTGCAGTGAATATTAATATTTTTGTTAGTTTGCGATGGATTATTCAGTTGATTATTTACCTACATGTCAGTTGCCAAAGATTAGAGATAAATGGCTGTCGTTTGAAGTTGGTCGTGATATGACGGTATTTCAGTCTTATGAGTGGTATCATGTTTTGCAAGATTATTATATTCCTGACGATACAAATAATTATAAGTCTGTATTGGCTGTCGTTCGGTGTGATGGTATTATATGTTTGATAGCTCCTTTATGGATTATTCTTCATACATTTAATTTTTTAAATAGAAGAGGAGTCTATTTCTTGGGGCGTGATAGCTATGGGGACTATCTCAATTTTATTTATAATGAGTTTGACAGTGATGCTTTTGATTTTCTTATTAATGATGTACAAATAAAATATCATGTCAAATATTTTGTATTTGAGCAATTAAAAGAAGATACGGTTCTGTACCAATATATATGTAAGAGCAGTCGCTACAGAATACAACTAGATTCCGAGGAACCATGTGTGTCATTGAATTTGCCTAATTCTATTGATGCTTATAATCAGATGCTGAGTAAGAATACCAAACAAAACTTAAGAACTGCAAAAAACAGATTGATTAAGGATGGAAAGAATCTTGTATTTAATTACGATAATACTATTATAGATAGAAAAAAATGTTTGGCTATACGCGAATCTAAATTGTCTGTTAAATATGCTAAAATTTCCGGAATTCGAAAATTTAAATATCGCATGGTAAATCGTCTATTATTTCATTTTCCTTCTTTTTCTCCACTTATCGATTATTTAGGCAGTAAAGTAATGACAGTTGAAGATGATAATGAGAATTTATTAGCTTTTTTTCATTATGCTTATGATACTAATAATCAGTGCGTTAGAATTATGTCTGCAGGAACAGATTTGAAATTTGCAAGGTATTCTCCAGGTATGTTGTTGATGTATAATTATATTCAGAATGTAATTAAAGGAAACTATATAAAAGTAATCGATTTTACTAGAGGTGGAGAAAAATATAAATATTCTCTGGGAGGAGAATTGCAGAATAATCATAAACTGAAATTTTGTGCAAGATGATGGATAGATTGTTTAAAAAGGAAAGTACTTTCGCAGTCGCGCTGTTTGCTTCTGATGATTTGTCGTTGAATGTGTTTGATGAGCATCATATTGTATTACGATATCCAATCAAGGGATTATGGCGGCCGAAACCAGTGCTATACCAGGCAGATTCTTTTCTATTTGCCCAAAATAACACACTTTACCTGTTCTACGAATTACAACATTGGGATAATCCTGGTGTTATTGTAATGCGAAAAACTAATGATTTGAATTCGTGGTCAGAACCTTTGGTCGTCTTACAGCAACCTTATCATCTTTCGTTCCCATTTGTTTTTGAAGATAATAGTCAAGTTTTTATGATTCCCGAGTCTCAGGAAAGTGATGCTGTTCATTTGTTTCGAGCTGATAATAATGACCTGACTTCTTTCTCAAAAGTACGCACCTTGTTGTTTCAGGAACGTACGAGGGATATCCATTATAACTTCAATGACAGCCATATCTATAAGAAAGACAATTTTTATTATCTTTTTACATCTTATCAGAAAAATTGGATGTATTATCAGGAATTATATATGACGGACGATTTATTGAAAGGTGAATTTGTTCGTCATCCGAAGTCGCCCATTTGTGTCAATAATGAGTATGGGCGAAATGGCGGATCTTTGATTAATGTTAATGGAAAGCTTTTTAGGGTGACTCAAGATTGTCACACAGACTATGGAGATAATGTTTCATTGATGGAGATAGATGTATTGTCACCAGATAATTATCGGGAACATGTTTTTCGTAGGAATGTATTACCTGATAACGGTATTTTCCATCAGGGCGGTCATCAGCTTAACATTGTTCGTTTTAAAGACAAGTTCATCTATGCTACAGACTATAAACAGAAGCGTTGGGCTTGGTATAGGCTTTGGATAGCATTACTAATAAAATTAAAACTTCACAAACATAGAGGTTGATGGTGTTATTCTTAGTTTTTCATGGAATTTCTGAATATAGTCATATATCGAGAAAGATCCATTATCAGGTGAAAGACCTCTGTCAATATATTTTGGAGGTCCCTGTAGACGAGGCGCCTATTGATATTGCGAATATAGTATCATTTGTAGAACAATTGCATGTGACACCATTGGAAATTCGCAAGTCTGTGGAAGATCTGTCTTGGAAAGTTTAAATGCAAAGAGTCGTGGAGGAAGTACTATGAAAATAGTTTTTTTACATCATGCAAATGTCTGTCGTGGGGGGATAGAGCGAATGTTTTGTACAAAGGCCAATTTGCTTGCAGAACAGGATAATTTTGAGGTCATCATGTTGACTTATGAGCAGAATGACGCTCCATATCCATATTCGTTGTCGTCAAAAGTGAAATGTATAGATTTGGGGGTCAGACTATATTCGGCCTACAGATATAGATACCCTGTTCGGTACTTTATGAAACGCTATCTCCGATATCGACTTTCTTCTGCACTAAAAAGATTTTTGGCCCAGCATCATCCGGATGTTGTTGTATGTACAGATAAAGATGCAAATGAACTAAATGCATTGTCGCGTGTCTGTACTAATGAGAAGCTTTTGATAGAGGCTCATACAGGTATGGTTGATCATAGGATGCAGGTGTTACGGACAAATGTTTTTTTAAGGAAAATCAAAGCAAAACTTGATATTCGGAAATTACAGAGGGCAGTTTCTAAGTTTAATTTATTGATTGCTTTGACAAAAGACGATGCAGACTGTTGGAACCCTTTCGTGAAAACAATTGTTATCCCAAATTATTTTTCTACCCATAAGGATCGGCTCGTTGATTTGACTATAGAGAAGAAGAGAGTTATATCTGTAGGTAGATTAGACTATCAAAAAGGACAGGATTTGTTGTTGGAGGCTTGGTCAAGTGTGGAATCGAAGCATCCAGATTGGCGGCTTGATCTTTTTGGCGATGGTATGGAGAATGACGCTCTAAATACCCAAATCGCCCATCTTAACTTGAGAAATGTAACCATCTATCCTACAGTTACTGATATCTATTCTGAATATATGCAGAGTGATTTTCTTGTATGTTCTTCTCGTTGGGAGTCATTTGGACTTATTATTATCGAGGCCATGTCGTGTGGGACTCCTGTTGTCTCTTTTGATTGTGACAATGGTCCTCGAAATATTGTTACCAATGATGTTGATGGTTTGTTGGCTCAGAATGGTAATGTCAAAGATCTTGCAGCAAAGATGAATAAAATGATAGAAAAAACATCTCTTCGCCATGAGATGGGATTGAGAGCTCGACAAAATGTCAAACGTTTTAGAGAAGAATATGTCTTTAAACAGTATTTGGAACTGTATCAGCGATTATAGCATCGTTTTATCCTTCTCTGTCATGTGTAGTGTGAATAAATTCGGTACTCCTACGATCTATTTTGAGGATATTCAGAATCATCTTCCAAACCAATAGGGGAATAGAGAGTACTTTGCCAAACACAGAATGCTTGCGCAACTGTCGGGGTGTAGAAACATAGAGAGAAATACAGATAAATAAGAATAATAGCCACCATTTCAAACACCATTCCCGAGAGAGAATGGTAATGAAACAAGCCAACATAAAGGTCAGGACAATGAGCATGGAGCGTGGAATCAATGCCTGCTGTACGGTCTTGTCAATAAAGTCGATATTACCTGTGGCAATAGCATGAGGGATATTGGGAAGAAGTCTAAACAAACTCTGAATCTGGGCGGTCATCCAACGCAAGCGCTGTTTCTGGAAATTTTCTTTGTTGCTAACTTTCTCATCAAAAACGGGAATACTCTCTTCATAATGGATATAAATTTCTTGCATAAGTAGAAGAGCTTCCAACTCTCGGTCTTCACCTGCAGTACTAAGATTATAGACGTTCTTCTTGAACCATTTGAAATCGAAGCACATACCGGAACCAATCAATGCAGAAGACAAACCAATTCGGTTGTGCGCCTTGCGGAAGATGGTATTGTTGATCTCCTCACTGACACCATCAAGTACCGCAATGTCGTTGTTGCTATTTTTTGCACAGCGGTGGCATTGGATGGCTTTATAACCTTTGGTACAGATTTCGTTGAGTTTTTCCAGGAAATCGGATTTCACAACGTTGTCCGCATCCAAAATAACGACATAGTCATAGTCTTCCTTGATTTGGTCCATGGCATATTGCATGGCCTTGGCCTTGCTACTCTTTTCAAAAATAGGAGT
>AUXO014330483.1_pt1 | contig 10135 bp, 7 predicted proteins | sample 768731 | NCBI WGS metagenome assembly AUXO01 (sample SAMN02715735, study PRJNA202380) | gut metagenome | biome: sheep rumen | host: Ovis aries | place: New Zealand: Palmerston North | reverse complement strand
GGCGAGGTGGCTCAACTGGCTAGAGCGTCCGGTTCATACCCGGGAGGTTAAGAGTTCAAGTCTCTTCCTCGCTATTCTATAAATTCCAAAGATCATGATTGTGTATGATTTTTGGAATTTTTTTGTTATTATATTAATCAGTTTGAATTATAAAGGGGGAAAAATGAACATTAAAAGAAACGTTTTGTTAAATCCCGGACCATCTACCACGACGGATACAGTCAAGATGGCACAAGTAGTACCGGATATTTGCCCGCGCGAGAAGGAGTTCGCCAATATTATGGCACCTATGCGGGATGATCTCGTTCGCATAGTACATGGGGACACAAAAGATTACACGGCAGTACTTTTCTGTGGTTCAGGAACAATTTGCATCGACATAGCTCTTAACTCACTTCTGGCGGAAGGAAAGAGAGCGCTTATTATCAATAACGGTTCATATTCGCAAAGGGCGTGTGATGTTTGCAGATATTATAATATGCCTATTGTCGAGGTTAAGCAGCCGGTAGATGATAAGCCGGATCTGAATGCTATCGAAAATGCACTTAAGGATAATAATGACATAGGCTACGTGTATGTTACATTTCACGAGACCGGAACAGGATTGCTGAATCCTGTAAGGGAGATAGGAGCACTTGCCCATAAATACGGTGCTTTTCTAATTACAGACACAACAAGTGCCTATGCCATGATCCCGATAAATGTTTATGAAGACAATATTGATTTTTGTATGGCTTCTGCCCAGAAGGGTATAATGGGAATGACAGGACTGTCTTATATAATCGGGAAAAGGGATATAATAGAGCAGTCGAAAGATTACCCTAAAAGATCGTATTATTGTAACCTCTACATGCAGTACGAATACTTCGAGTCAACGGGTGAGATGCATTTTACCCCTCCGGTTCAGACCATCTACGCCGCAAAGCAGGCTCTTATCGAGTATTTCGAAGAGGGTGAGGAAGAAAAGTGGAATAGGCACACGAGAGTAATGAACGCCATTCGTAAGGGGATTGATGATCTTGGATTCCATGAAGCTTTGAGAAGAGAAGTTCAGGCAGGACTAGTTGCTGCTGTCGAATACCCTGATGATCCTGGCTGGGACTTCGAGAAGATACATGATTACTGTTATGAAAGGGGATTTACGATATACCCGGGGAAAATGCAAAATAAGGGTACTTTTAGGTTGTGTGCTCTCGGTGCGATAGATGAGGATGATATTCGTTTATTCTGGAAAGTGTTTACCGAGGGTTTGAAATCCATTAATGTTTCGGTGCCGGTTAAGTATAACAAGTGACCATAAGGCGGCAGATTGGAATTAAGTATGAAAAAAGTATATACATGTTTTACCACAGATATCATTCATGAAGGACATCTGAATATTATCAATGAGGCAAGAAAATACGGGAGTGTAACTGTCGGTGCACTATCCGACAGGGCACTCATACGTTATAACCGTTTTCCGACTGTGTCGCTTGAAGACAGAATGGCTCTTTACCGTTCGCTTGAGGGCGTTGATGATGTGGTAGTTCAGGATGAAATGACATATGATGCTGTGGTTGAAAACCTTAAGCCTGATATCATTATTCATGGAGATAACTGGAAGACGGGTCCGGAAAAGGCAATCCGTGAAAACTGCCTGCGGGCACTTGAGACGATTGGCGGAGAACTGGTCGAAGTAGGCTATACGTACAACGAAAAAGTATCAAAAGCTGACTTGTTACTTAAAGAAAAGCTTGCAATGCCCGAGTACAGAAGAAAGAGACTTCGCCAGCTTATCAATATTTGTCCGATAGTCAAGATTATGGAGGCACACAGCGGACTGACAGGTCTGATCACGGAGAAGACGGTAGTTGAAAACAACGGAAAGCTTGATCAGTTTGACGGGATGTGGATATCCTCGCTATGTGATAGTACTGACAGAGGAAAGCCTGATATAGAACTTGTCGATATGACATCGCGTATGCGCACGATCAATGATATCATGGAAGTTACGACCAAACCGATTATTCTTGATGGGGATACGGGCGGACTTACAGAACACTTTGTTTATAACGTCAGGACGCTTGAGAGGATGGGTGTCTCGGCTGTGATTATAGAGGATAAGTGTGGGCTCAAGAAGAATTCTCTGTTCGGCACGGAAGTTGAACAGACACAGGATTCGATAGAGAACTTCTCCGCTAAGATAGCTGCTGGGAAACGTGCGCAGCTGACAGATGATTTTATGATAATTGCACGAATAGAATCGCTTATTCTCGAGAGGGGTATGGAGGATGCCCTTGAGCGTGCGTACGCTTTTCGTGATGCCGGTGCCGACGGCATAATGATACACAGCCGCAAAAAGGATCCCGCAGAGATATTTGAATTCTGCGACAGATTCAGAAGGCAGGATAAAGATACGCCGATAGTTGTTGTTCCGACATCGTTTAATCAGGTTACCGAAGAAGAACTTTCCGCACATGGAATCAATATTGTGATTTATGCCAATCAGCTTATGCGTGCGGCGTTTCCTGTAATGGTGCAGACTGCGGAAGAGATACTGAAAAATCACAGGGCGCTGGAAGTTGACTCGAGCCTGATGCCCTTTAAGGAAATAATAACGCTTATAGACGAGTTGTAAGTACCGGATCAGAGAGGTGGGTATGGAACCGGAAATTGCTGTCCTTATGGCTGCGGGACTCGGAACAAGAATGAGACCCCTTACAGACAATAAACCTAAGCCGCTCATTGAAGTCTTCGGAAAACCTATGATTGAGACGGTCATAGAAGGACTTAAAATGAGAGGTGTTGAGGAAATATACGTTGTTACGGGTTATCTGGGAGAACAGTTTGACTATCTGAGCCAAAAGTATCCTCCGCTTAGGATTGTAAGAAACAAAGAGTATGAGACGGTTAACAACATTTCATCGATAAAAGCTGTAACCGACATTATTAGGGGACATTCCACATTTATATGTGAAGCAGATCTGTTTATTTCCGATCCGTTGATTTTTGCCGGACCTCTTAGTGATTCATGCTATTTCGGGAAATTTGTAGTGGGACATTCGGATGACTGGGTATTTGACCAGAATGGTAGAGGAAGGATAATCCGAGTCGGAAAGGTCGGGGACGACTGTTACAACATGTGTGGGATCTCGTATTTTCGAAAGGAAGATGCGACGATACTTGCCGATGCAATAGACGCGGCGTACAGAATGGGAGGATATGAAGATATGTTCTGGGATGATGTAGTCAACAACAATCTTGATAAGCTGAATCTGACTGTGCATCCTGTGGGAAATGATGAAATAACGGAAATTGATTCGGTTGAAGAGCTGTGCGCCGTTGACGGATCGTACAGGGAGAAAAGATGAATAGGATACTGCTTTATATAGATCCCGGAACGGGAAGCATGCTGTTTACTATAATAATCGGTGCCGTATCTGCCGGTTTTTTTGTGCTTCAGAAGATGAAACTGAAGTTAAAGTTTTTGATCATGGGAGGAAAGTCAACAGCGGCGGACGCCAATAAGATTCCTTTTGTCATATTCTCCGACAGTAAGAGATATTGGAACGTATTCAAGCCTGTGTGTGATGAGTTTGAAAAAAGAGGGGTGGATGTGCAGTATTGGACTATGTCGGAAGATGACCCCGCATTTTTGGAAGAATATACTAATGTCAAAACCATGTTTATCGGTGAGGGGAATAGAGCATTTTCCAAGCTTAATATCATGAATGCGGGAATTGTTCTGGCAACGACTCCGGGGTTGGATGTTTTGCAGTGGAAGCGATCACAAAACGTTGACTGGTATGTTCATATACTGCATCAGCCGGGAGACACCACTTTTTACAGAATGTTCGGACTGGATCACTATGATGCGGTTCTTATATCGGGTGAATATGAAGAAAAACAGCTTAGGGATATAGAAAGGTTAAGGGGTATTCCGAAGCGCGAGATATGCCTTACGGGAATCACTTATCTGGATGCGATGAAGGCCAAATATGAGACATCCGAACAAGGTTTTAGGTATCAAAGATCCGGGGACAAGACAGTTCTTCTTGCACCGACATGGGGAGAAACAGCTATATTGGCAAGGTTTGGAGGGAAGATCATTTCTGCCCTTATAAAAACCGGATATAACATTATTATCAGACCTCATCCGCAGTCATTTGAATCCGAAAAGGAAATGTTGGATAGACTCCGGTCCGAGTTTCCGGAAAACGAGAGACTTCACTGGAACCGGGACAATGATAACTTTGAAGTTCTTAAGAGTTCTGATATTATGATTACTGATTTCTCCGGTGTAATGTTTGACTATGCGCTGATCTTTGACCGCCCCTTTATCTATGCAGATATTGAGTTTGACAAGTCACCTTATGATGCTGCCTGGCTTGAAGAAGACATGTGGACACTCAGGATTCTTCCATCTATCGGAATACCGCTTAAAGAAGAGGATTTTGACAACATCAAGGAAGTGATCGATAAAACAGTCAATGATGAATCCCTGGCTGAAGGCCGGGATAAGGCAAGACTTGAAACATGGGCTAATCCCGGCGAGGCGGCAAAGCGTACAGTAGACTATCTGCTTGGCAAGTCTGAAGAGATCAGGTCCCAGTTATCGGCATTGAAGATATCATCGTGAACCGAGTACCAAGGGATATCTTCTCTGTCAAGAACAGTATCCGTATCTGGGTCAATATTATAACTCTCGCCAATCACGGCGATCGGTCCGGAGAATTTTCTATCGTCATTAACCGGTACCGACGTGAAGGGGTTGATAGGATTGTCAATAATTCCCGACATGGCTATAGAAGGAACATCTGCATTAGTCATAAACGTGTTATCCACAGTAAACCCTTCACATTTGGAATTGTAGTCTTTTACCAGAAGGACCGGATTGGCACTTTCTGCATCGAATCCTATCTGAGGGCATTCCAAATATGAAAACTGCGCTAACCCAAAACCGTGATCGGCAGCAATGATTATCCTTGTATTATCGTATACCCCCAATTCTTTCAGATGATCCATCCAATTTCCGAGAGTGATAAAAGTAGCCATATTAGCATCATAATGACTTTCCTGGTCCCGCCTTGAAAGATGCATTGTCCTACCGTCCGGCAGGGTATGATCTTCTAATTCATACATACGCACGGAATTATCAAGTTCATAATCCGGAGGATTAAGAAGGGTGTTTTCGTGCGGAGCATCATTTGCCATCATAATGAGTTCCGCGGTTTTGTCATTGGTAACCTCTGTAAGTTCGGGCATTAGACGAAGGAATACCATACTTGTAACGAAGTGCTCACGGATATTGTTGGCTGTGACAGACAGATAGTCGCCGTTATCATAGAATCTCTCTTGCATGATAAGGGGAAGAGATCTGAACAGACTGTAGAAGAAGAAATTACGTTTTTGCTGCTCAAGTGAGAGACAGGCTTTCTCTTTTTCTGTCATGTAATCTTCGTATTCACCGAACATTACGCTATAGGTATCGCAATGATCCATTTCATTAAATATTTCCTGCCCGGTTTGGAATTCTCCAAGATTTGCGTCAGGAAGACTACACAGTGTGCAGTGGTAACCTTTGTTCCCCAAAAGTGTCGGCATCAGTTTTAGTGCTTCGTTCTGCTTGTCTTTATACAGTACATCTTCCCTTTTGTTGGATTCGGATACCATGTATTCATATCCTCCGAACAGGGCGGCTGAGGCTGTCAGGGTTTGTGTCCCAGTGGATACCGTGTTTGGATAATAGGTGAACCCGGAATAAGCCCGTTTAAGATCAGGACGTTCTTCAACCATAAAAGGAATATAGGCCCCTATGGACCTATCCAGCATGATTACTACAACATTTTTTTCGGTTGCGGAGAGCTTAAGGATCTTATCATTGATATCGGCCCGCCTTGTAGTATGATTATCATCTTCATCATAGAGATAGGATGATCGGACTGTATTTTCGATCGAAACGAAATTATATAAACAGAAAACGCTCTCTCCGAGAATGAGTATGGTGAGTATATTGTTCATTAATGCAACGTTCTTGTCACACAGTATGATCAGTATGAGACATGAAACTATCCAGAATACAAGATTCGGGACCTCACTGTTGATTCCGTATGCGGGAGTATTATCATACATCAGTGTATCCGATATGATACCGAAATTATCCGAAAAGAGCATGTGATTGATGATAGTAAGTATTGCGAAGCAGAATACTATACGGCTCCAAACATGACGGAATTTCCGATTCCCTAAAAAGAATATTACGGATCCCCATAACAGAAATGTGCCCGCGGCTATGCCGAACGCCAGAAGAGCATACCTTGCCGGATCGGTATATTTGAGTGTTACGGCAAAATCCATAGGGGAAGATGATATTACCGAGAGAGGAATGGAAAATCCGGTAAAAATTGCCAGAAGGATTGAAGACAGAGCCCAGAGCCGTATTGTCCCCGGATTTTTATCCGTCTTGGAGTGTTCAGGCTCTTGTACAGATGATGCTCTGTGATTTGATATCAGATCCATAACTATGTTTTTACAAAGCGAAAAAATGTTATTAAGGGTCCAGTAGAAAACAAGACCCGAGGGAGATCTGTATAATAGCACCAGGAATACAAGAGCAAAAACAGTTGTCTGGATTTTTTCCTTTGTCGTTCCGCGTTTTGTATATATGGCGGCTGATGTCAGATTAATAGCTGTCATCAGTACAGGAAGCAGATTAACGTGAAATCTCCCCAAACGGATCAATCCGTCCGGTTGCCCGAGATCACTGATCATCATGAAAGAGGCTCCCTGAAGTAGCGAAAGGTTAGAGAGAAAATCATATGCCGCAATAAAAAAAGGAACCTGAAGAAGGAGAGACAGAGAACTTTTCAGGACATAATATGGCTGATAGTCGTTCTGACGGTAGTATTCGGAAAGTATCATAAATCGTTCGTCACCTTTGAACGTTTTACGAATATGTTTTACCCAGGTCTCCATTTCCTTCTGCTTTTTGCGTTCCGCATTCTGCAAAGCGTCGGATTTTAAGTACATAGGAAGAACCAGCACATTCATGACAATACTTACAGCCAGAATAGACAAACCCGGATTAGCGCAAATTTTATATATTGTACGGAAAATGACTTCAAAGAGGAGCCAAATCGGTTTGATAGTCAGATAAAAGAGAAATTCACCCATGTCAAATATTATAATGAATTTATCGGCATTTTCAATACCTTGAATTGCAAATAGACAATGGTAATCGCAGAGCCTTTGTGATAAAATAAACCATTATGAAAGCGGAAAGATTATTTGAGATAATTGGATCGGATTTCTACACAGGGGTGCCGGATAGCCAGCTTAAAGCTCTGTGTAATTATCTGATGTCAAAATACGGAATTGACAAAAAACACCATATTATTGCGGCAAATGAAGGTAACTGTCTGGCTATTGCCGCAGGATATCATCTTGCCACTTCGCGTATCCCGGTAGTTTATATGCAGAACAGTGGAGAGGGAAACATCATCAATCCGCTTGCATCTCTTGTTAACGATAAAGTTTATGCGATACCGGTTGTTTTTGTTGTCGGTTGGAGAGGAGAGCCAGGAGTTCATGACGAACCTCAACATATCTATCAAGGTTTGGTAACGGAAAAACTGATGCACGATATGGATGTTGAAACTTTTGTAATCAGTAAAGATACGACGGAGGATCAGGTTAGTGTTGCCATGGACCGCTTTACGGGCATTTTGGAAAAGGGTAAGCAGGTTGCTTTTGTGATACGCAAAGGCGCTCTTGAATTCAATGGAGAAGTTGACTACAAAAATGCTTATTTCCTAAACAGGGAAGAAGTGATACGGCATATAGCAAAGGTAACCGGAGACGATCCGGTAGTATCTACTACAGGAAAGATCAGCCGTGAACTGTTTGAAATACGTACAAGCACCGGACAGGGGCATGGTACGGATTTTCTGACAGTTGGATCAATGGGCCACTGCTCATCGATAGCACTGGGTGTTGCGATAAACAAACCCGAAAAAAAGGTGTGGTGCATTGACGGGGACGGATCCGCTCTTATGCATATGGGATCAATGGCTGTTATCGGTGCTTTCTCTCCATCGAATATGGTTCATATTGTTATAAATAACGGAGCTCATGAGACTGTCGGGGGAATGCCGACTGTGGCTTCGGCCGTGGATATACCGGGAGTTGCAAAGTCATGTGGGTATAAGTTTGCTGTAAGTGTTTTGGAATATGATGAACTTGACAGGGAACTTGTCCTGGCCAAAAACAGAAATGAGCTGACATTGATAGAGGTTAAATGCCAGGTAGGAGCAAGAGAGGATCTTGGGCGCCCTACAACAACCGCTCTGGAGAATAAAATTGGATTTATGGAGCATCTTAATGAAAAAGGTTAAGGAATCCTTTGAAAAGTACAATTATGCTTTTCTGATAGTCCTATCATTTCTTTTTGTATACTCGCGATATAAGTATTTGGGTGAAGTGTCGTATTATCTCCATATTGATGAACTTGAAACGGCTTATGAGTCGATGAGCCTTGCGTTGTTTGGTACGGACAGTTCTCTTACGGGATTGCATCTTGTTTTTCCTGGGCAGGGTTCAGAACATGGCGCTCTGCTTGTATATTTGGGAGCAGTGTTGATGAAAATCAAGGGCGGATTTTTTTCACTCAAATTATTCAGGCTTCTGTCCGTCGCAGGTGGTTGTTTCTGTCTTGTTTTCTCATATCTTACAGCAAAGATAATATCGGGGAAGAAGATATTTGCGTTTTTCGAAGCGGTTCTTGTAACAACTTTACCTGTTTTCTTTATCACAAACAGAACCGGGGTTGAGGATTATTTCTTTTTATATATTGTACCGGCAGCGGTATATTTTTTGCTAAGGGGATGTGTTACCGGTAAAATGCATCTGTGGCTGATATCCGGATTTCTTTTTGCTGGAACTCTCCTTTCGGGAGGGATAACGTACATCGCGGTACCTGTGTTTCTTGTGGCAGTCTCGGCGTACTGCTTTTTGATCCGGAAGAGTGGTGTACGGGAATTGGTCACGGTAATGGCTCCGGTTGTTTTATGTTTAGCCGCTCTCATCATTGAGGGAAATGCCCGGCTGAATATTCACTTTGCGTCGTTTATGTCCAATTCAGCGAATATTAAGGCACTGCTTTGGGATGACCATCACCCGTTTAATATTTCTTCGTCATTTGGTACAATATATGTTTTTTCAATACCAATAATAATGGTCGGGGCGGCTGCTTCAGGAAGAAAGGTTATTGTTTCGGCTAAAAAAAGGACGTTTGAGAACTATGTTGTAGTATGGATATTTTTAATAACGATAATGATCTGCTCCCTGATGAAGGAGAACGCTGATATTCAAACATCCTGTAGTTTGTTTTTTGCTCTAAGTCTTCTCATTACAGAGGGAATTATTTACATATCTGAAAACCTTCGATATTCGTATATTATAGTTACAGTCGCCTATCTGATGACATTTGGTGCGTTTACACATTATTACTATGAGAACTTCAATTCGGAGGTAAACAACAGTTCCGATCATGATTTGGGCATTGTTGTTGACCAGAGCGTTGGCGAGGCATTTAAAGCGACAGCGAAACTGTTTCCCGACAAAGAGATTGCTATTATAACAGACAACTTTGCCGGAAGAAATTTGTTATTAGCGTTGTACGCCGGAGCTAATCCGGCTGACTACAGGAATTTTAAGGATAAAAACAATTATGCGTTCGGAAATGTGCTGGTAAACCCGGAAGGAGATTTGGACTTTAGCGGTAATATGGTATACATCATCAATCAGTCAGAGCATCAGGATACTGTGGATGAGTTTACATCCCGGGGATGGGGAGTTTTATATCTAAAAGAATATACTTTGTGCTTCGCACAATAGTCTATACTTAAAATACAAGGAAATATTAGCTGATTATGGGATTGATAAAAAGGATTAAAAATGAAATAGCAGTAGTCAAGGAGCGGGACCCGGCCATCCATTCTGCAATGGAGGTCTTTCTGTATCCGTCATTTCGCGTGATGATCCGGTACAGAATAGCCCATAAACTGTACATGAAGAAGCATTATTTTCTCGCAAGGTGGATATCCCAACGTGCGGTCAGGAAGACCGGTATTGAGATTCATCCCGGTGCAAAGATAGG
>AUXO014207356.1_pt1 | contig 10136 bp, 7 predicted proteins | sample 768731 | NCBI WGS metagenome assembly AUXO01 (sample SAMN02715735, study PRJNA202380) | gut metagenome | biome: sheep rumen | host: Ovis aries | place: New Zealand: Palmerston North | reverse complement strand
ATAGCACAATCTGAAAGTAAGAATGCAAATTCTTCAGCTCTTTTTGATTTTTCTCCAACTATAATTCTAGAAGGATATAAATTATCATATAATGCTTGTCCTTCTCTTAAAAATTCTGGACTAAAGAAAATGTTATCTATTCCATACTTAGCTTTCATATTATTAATAAATCCAACCGGTATTGTTGATTTAACAACCATAATTGTATTTGGATCACCAATACTGATAACTTTCTTAATAATATCTTCAACTAAAGAAGTATCAAAGAAATTTGTTTTGTCATCATAATTAGTAGGAGTACTAATAATTACAAATCTTGCTCCTTCAAATGCTTCTTTATAGTCTAAAGTAGCTTTAAGATTCAACTCTTTTTCTCTAAAGAACTTTTCAATATATTCATCTTGAATAGGACTAATTCTATTATTAATCATATCCACTTTCTCTGGGATAATGTCTAGTGCAATTACCTCATGCTTTTGGCTTAATAATGTCGCTAAGGATAAGCCAACATATCCTGTCCCTGCTACTGCAATTTTCATTATTTTTTCAAACTCCCATCTTTGTTCATATAAAATTCTTTATACCATTCGGCAAATTTTCTTAATCCATCTCTTAAAGAAGTACTTGGTTTAAATCCATAGTCTTTTTCTAATGCACTTGTATCTGCAAATGTAACTGGCACATCACCAGGTTGCATAGCAACCAATTCTTTATGAGATTCAAAATCATAATCGCTTGGTAATACTCCAGCTCTAATTAACTCTTCTTGTAATATTTGTACAAAATCTAATAGGTTTTCTGGATTACTATTACCTATGTTATAAACTGCATACGGAGGAAGTGGCAATCCATCTTCACCGTTAACTTTTTCAGGTGCTCCTTGCATTACTCTTATTATTCCTTCAACTATATCATCAACATAAGTAAAATCTCTTTTACAATTACCATAATTAAAGATCTTTATTGTTTCATTATTTATTAATTTGTTTGTAAATCCAAAGTAAGCCATATCAGGTCTACCAGCTGGACCATATACGGTGAAAAATCTTAATCCTGTACTTGGTATATTATATAATTTACTATAGCAATGAGCTAATAATTCATTACTCTTTTTAGTAGCAGCATACAATGATACTGGATTATCTACTTTGTCATCCGTACTAAATGGTATTTTTTTATTCCCACCATATACAGAACTACTTGAAGCATACACTAAATGGTCTACAGGGTTGTGTCTACAAGCTTCTAGAATATTGTAGAAACCAATAATGTTTGATTCCATATAAACATCGGGATGATCTATTGAATATCTAACTCCTGCCTGTGCAGCTAAATTTACTACTATTTCAAAGTTATATTTTTCAAACAATTCATCTATTAATTTCTTGTCTGCTAAGTTTCCTTTTACAAATACAAAGTTATTGTATTTATTCAAAATATTCAATCTATATTCTTTTAAAGAAACATCATAATAGTCATTAATATTATCAAAACCTACTACTTTAACTCCATCAACATTATCTAGCAATCTTCTACATAAATAGAAGCCTATAAATCCTGCTGCTCCAGTTACTAATATTTTTTTATTTTTTAATTCTATTTTTTTCATACATACTCCTTAGTTTTATTAAAATTGAACATAAATGCTTTTCTTTAAGAGCAATTAAACATAATAAATAAACAAATCCAGAAAAAACTCCGTATATCAAAACTTTTAATATATTAATAATCATTTGAGCTTCCAAAAATTTTGCAAAAGCAATCAAAAGTAATGAAGAAATTGTTATAGAAAAAATTATTTTAATCATATTTTTATAATCAAACAAAACATTAAAATAATCTCTAGTATAATATAATTGGATCGACATTTGAATAAACTCTGCACATACAGTAGCCATTGCAGCACCTATACATCCATATTTTGGAATTAAAACTAAATTTAGAACAAAATCAAAAATAGCCCCAGATACAACTGCCTTCATAAACGAACTATCCTTGCCTGATGGTATTAAAATCTGATTGCCAGTTATATTAGACAATCCAGAAAAAAGCAATACTGGCATAATAATCTGCATACAAATAATACTATTGTAATACTTTTCTCCACCTATAATAAATATACAATTTTTTGCTGTAATGATAAAAAATAAAGTTAAAAATATAGAAATTGTAAAAATCAAACTACTTGTTACGCTTATTATTTCCTTCATCTTCATTTTACTATTATTACTATAAAAATATGATATCCTTGGTAGTAAAGCAGCGCTAATGGAATTAACAATAGTTAACAAAGCAGTTTTAATATAAACAGCTATTGTATAATATCCAACTTCTTCATCGCCACTAAAAAAACCTAACATAACAGTATCAAGATGGGTATATACATTAATTGCTAATATAGATACAAATAGCATTAACACTGGTTTTAAATGACGTGAAAAATTATATTTTGCTTCTTTTTTTAAAGAAATATATTTTTTTGCATAAATAAAATTACATATAAAAGATGAAACATATGAAAAAATGAGAATCAACAAGTATATCATGTAATCATTAGAAGTGTGAACAAATAAGATTACTAAAAGTAAAGATAAACTTTTTAATACTAAGTTTCGTTTCATTATGTAACTATATTTTTCTAGTCCAGAAAAAAGCCAGTTCATACCTAATGGTGCCATTAAAATATAAACGCAATTAATCAACAATATATAAATATCACTTTTAAACTTATTCACTAATGGAATAGATAGCAATAGTAGAAAAACGACAATTACACTAGAAATCATATTAATTAAAAATAATTCCTGAGCAACTTTATTTAGTTCTTTTTTGTCATCGCGCTTTTCAGCTGTTGCTCTTATTCCATAAGTTGATATACCTAATGATGCCAGCATTATAAAATATCCGGCTAATGTAGTATAAAAACTAATTTTTCCCATATCATCTACATTTATTATTTTAGAAGCAAATGAAAACATCAAAAAAGGAAAAAGAACATTAGAAATAGTATATATTATATTAAACAAAACATTTTTCTTAATCGATGAGTTTTCCATATAGTATTCTTTCCTTTCACATAGTCGAATTATTTTAATAATAATTCTTATTTTTTAAATAATTTATATAATAATTTACCTTTCTTTATTATTTTTGATAAAAAATAATAATTTATATTTAATTTTAAATATCTTTTTAAGTATCCTATTCTCCAGTTGGTCTCAATCAATTCATTAAAACAAACTTTATTATTTTTAGATCTAGCTAGATAACTTAAATTTGGATTATAAAATCGAAAATCCCCTATTGTTTGCACTAATTCTAGTGATGGATACAAGCCGATATTTATTGCATTATAAACACAGTCATCGTGTGTAAGTGGTGGAACTGTACCAGTCTTAACCTTACAAAAATCTTTAACAAATCCAATTGCACTTTTTTGTATCGTTTCTATTGCATCAATCTCACTAATAATTCTACCTTCATTACTTTTGTACTCGTTATCATATAATTCAAATCCAGGTTCTTCTTTCGTATACTTTTTTAATGATCCATGATTTGTCATAAAAAAAGATTCAAAAAGGCCAGAAAAATTCAAAAACACATCATGCAAATCACAGTCATGGCTTTTATCATACATAAATCCTTTCATAAAAAAATTGTATCTTGTATTAGGATTAACTCCAAAATAGTATCCATATAATTCTACATTATCTTTATGATTTAATTCATTTATAAACTTAAGCAATGCATTTTGCATATTTCCATTCCAACCAATATCAACTATAAAAACTCTATTGGAATTATTCAATATTGAATTCCAATATTTTTTTGAATATTTATATTCCGTCTTGGAATTTTCTATTATATCATTCTTTATACAATTGAAAATATCAACAAAATTTTTATTATCCTTCAAATTAGTTCCATCAATTTTGTCTTCTTTTTTAACCCCAATTTTTTTAAAAACATCTTCATAATGTTCAGCATTTAATCCTATTCTCAAAAAAATGTCCTCATATGATATTCTGTCATGAAAATGAATTGATTTTTGTATATTATCTATTGAGCAATCTTTCCATATTGTAGGGACAATTAGTCCACGTCTAGATCCATAAGCATAAATATTAATTTCGTTTTCACCATATAAAGCCTCATATGCTTGCTTCATAATATTACCGTCTCTTGATAAAAAAACAATTTTATTTGGTGAATATTTATTTTCCTCTTGCTTTAACCACTTACAAAATCCGTATAATAAAGGGCCAAGCACTTGTTCACCAAGCTGTTCATAGATATTATTATATTCACGATGAGTATAGAAACCATCTAGTAAAATACAATTATGAATCTTTTTTTGATATAGTTCAAAATGTTTTCTTTCTTCTTTTACAAGAATTGAATCAATACCCAATTGTCTAGGAATACGATAATCACTAGTTTCATTATCACCTATATGAAGCAAATCACTTGGTTTTATATTTAAATCATCTAATACAAATTTAAATAAGTCACCAGTTCTTTTTTTCTTATTATAATCACTAGATAAATAAAGTTTAACATAGTTCTTATATCCACATTTTTCTATGATACTACTAATTGTGACATTATCTAAATACATGTCACTAGTGATAATTATTTTTTTCTCGTTTTTTATACAAAAATCATATATTTCTTTCATTGCTTCATTTTGAAAACAAATAGAAATTTCAATTTCCTTTTCAATTTCCTCTAAACGTTTTGTGTGTCCTGAAGTATAATTAATTGACAATTTTCTATATATCTCATCGATATTGATTTCTCCACTTTTATTGTATCTTTTACATTTTTTTTCTGCATTCATCCTTTTTTTCTTAAAAGAATAAATTTTATCTTCATTTTCTAAATTATATTTATTCTCAACCAATGTAAAAACATCACTCGGAGATGGAGTATTTCTAAAAACCAATGTATCAAATAGATCAAATGATATATATTTCTTTTTTAGAATAGTATTTTTGATATCTTCTTTAATCATTATAACCCCCCATTTTACTAATAATTATTTATCTTGTATTTATATTGGAAAACTCTTTCAGCGCATATTATCCAATAAAACAAATATATAATAACAATGCTCTCGATTGTTGAAATAGAAAAATATGATGTATAAAACTGTTCAGTAAATGCACAGAAGAATAGCGTACTACCAAAAAAGGCATACATTATATTTTTTAAAATCTTTTTATCGTTAGCATATCTAGATTTATAATACAATTCATTTATAACAATTGAATATATGACAACAAGAATTATTACACCGATTATTCCAAAGTCACTATAATAATCATAAAAGCACGTGTATACATTTCCTAGATATAAACTTCGACTACTTATAGTTACAGTACTTCTGTGAATGGACTTAACCTCACCTAAACCTAATCTTGCAAAATTATTTTTTATACCAATAAATGTTGAATCGCCAGTAAATGATGGCCCACTATAGTTGTTAACATAATGGTTTATATTATAAATTGGTCCTCCGGCATATAAAGAAATATATTCAAATATATTTAATTCACTTTTTCGCCCAACAAAGAATCTAATTGCACTAAATGAATATAATAATATGATTGCAATTATTCCGATATATATAACATTTTTTAACGATAATGAATTTTTAAACTTATTTTTCCTCGACCAAAAAATACCATATTCAAGAATAAATATAGCAAAGATTCTTAACGTACTTGCTCTTTCACCACTTAATATTGTTAAAATTATATATACTATTATAGGTATAATAATATTAATATTATCTATAATTTTTTTGTTAGAAGTAAAAAGATTATTAACTAAAACACAAACTAGGACTATTGAAATTGTTTTTAAAATAATCATCGACAATCTTGCAATCATTGGAATTTGAACACCTGAAATAACAGATAAATTTCTATATACACTGCCAACTTTTAAAATATTGCTTGTACCACTTATTTTAATCAAATAATACATATATATAATGGATAAAATCAAAAAAACACTAGAAATAACAAATGATTTTCCAATATCAATTTTTATAAATCGATTCTCTTCAATCGTCTCTGGAATTCTTTTACTAGATTTAAGATATTTAATAGAAATGATAAAAGCAGGAATAATGAATGATAATATGCCTATTAAAAGAACTTTGAATGTATCGAAACTTAAATTGAGTCCCCATATGTCTTGACTATATTGTGCACAAAACAAAGCAAAAATAAAAACAGCTACAAATATAGACACAGGCGAAAAAATATCTTTACTAAAAAATATTAAAGTTAAACACCATATGACTATTAACAAAATAGTTAATATTAATAAATAACTCATACCCATCTATCTTAATCCCTTTCTAATTCTTTTATAAAATGTTTGATGTTGTTGGTAGAATAAAATGTTTTTTCCCATTCTTTTCTAACTTCTTTTCTCTTTTTGTCGCTATTAGAATTGATATTTTTATAAAAGTGAATTATTTCAGTAGCAATTTTTTCATTGCTTTCATCCGGTTCAACTAAAATACCATTTTCGCAATTTACAATTTCACTATTTCCTCCCACATTAGTGGCAACTACTGGTATACCAAATGAAGTGGCTTCCATTATAGCTTGAGGTAATCCTTCACTTTTACTCAAGTTAATAAACAAATCAAAATAATGATTTTTATAAAAATCAATTACTGAATCATGGTTCAAAGCACCAATAAAGCTTATAGTCTGATTATCAATAAGATCTTTATTTGTATTTTTTATGGAATCTAAAAGTTTCCCACTTCCAATGTGTGTCCAATGAATTTTTTCATATTTACTTATTTCTCTAACTACATTAGCTATCTTATCTATTTGCTTTACTGGCAAAACATTCGAACAGCTTACTATTTCAATCCAATTGTGAGTTTTATTAGTAATACAAACGCCATAATCATTTGAGCCAAGATACATACAAATAATTTTATCTGTATTGACTTTATATTTATTTTTTAAATACTCTTGTCCATATTTAGAACAAGGATAAATTCTATCTAAGTTTTGTAATAAATAAGTACGCATTGGTAAATAGCCAAATTTATTAATTTCTTCATATAAATCGTATCCATGTGCCCTAGATATTACTTTCACAGAACTAATTTTGTTTTTAATTAAGTCTTTAATCTTTATAGCTATATAAGCCAAGTCAAATAAGCGATAACTATATATAATCCACTCATCATCGTGTCTAAAATCTATATTCAATTCGCTTTTAATTTTTTTTAAGCGATCTTCACTTTTGGCTATAAAATACATTAGGAACATTTTATTTAAAAATCTATTCTGTCTTTTATATTCTTCGTAATAATCTGCTTTCTTTTTAGAAAGAAACTTTTTCAACGTTTCGAAAAAATACCCTATTTTAATTATTTTTTTTGACTTATTTTGTAATTTTATGGTTTCTACATTATTAGGCAACTCTATGGACAATTTATCATTTTTATGTGCATCACAGGAAATGATTACTATTTTTTCATATTTTTTTGATAAATATTCTATTTCACTTCTTAAATATATTTCTCCAGTATCATTCCCATAGGGAAAATAGTTAGAAATTAACAACAATTTTTTCATATATTAATTACTACTAGAATCCTCTTTTTTTAATGTTTCAAATGTATCTAAAGCTTTTCTTACAATGTCATCCATATCATAATATTTATACTCAGCTAATCTTCCTAAAAAAACCACATTTTTTTCATTTTTTGCCATTTCACGATATACTTCTGCTAAATCCTTCCATTTCTGAGTAGGATATGGGTAAAATTTTTCACCACCAAAACATGGATACTCACGACAAATTGTTGTTTTATTTGATTTCTGACCAGTCATCTTTTTAAATTCAGTAATCCTTGTAAAATCATAATCTTGTGGATATCTAGTTGATGGAGCAGGTTGATATGATTCAACATCGTATGTTTCGAATTTTAGGTCAATACTTCTATATAACAACTCTCCTTCACAGCAATCAAAATATTCGTCAATTGGCCCTGTATAAATCATTTTATCGTATTTTATACCATCAATAACATCCTTATAATCCGTGTTAAGCATAATCTTGATATGTTTATTATCTAGCATTTTTTCGCACATCTTGGTATAACCATATTTAGGATTTCCTTGGTATTTATCAGTGAAATATCTTGTATCTCGATTTTTTCTAAAAGGAATTCTTTTTATTACAGTTGGGTCAAGTTCAGATGGATAGACTCCCCATTGTTTTAATGTAAAATACTTAAAAAATTTTTCATAAATATCTCTGCCAGCTTGACTCAGAACAACATCTTCACTGCTTTTAATTTCGATATCTTTGACTCTCATACTATCAATAAAATCTTCCATTCCACTTTCTGACAGATTCAAATTATATAATTTATTTATTGTTTCCAAAGAAATTGGCATTGGAACAAAATTACCATCTACATATGATATTACTCTATGCTGATAATAATTCCACTCTGTAAATTTTAATATATAGTCAAAAACTTCTTTATCATCAGTATGAAAGGTATGTGGACCGTAATTGTGTATTAAAATACCATCATTATTGTAACTATCATAAATGTTTCCTCCAATGTGATTTCTTTTTTCTATTAGTAATACATCTTTATTTAATTCATTCGCTATTCTTTCAGCCATAACTATTCCGGCTAATCCAGCACCAACTACTACGTATGGAAAATACATAACATCATCTCCTATTTCCAATTCTTTGATAATTCAATTAAATCAGTTGCCATTTTTTTATAAACAACATCAGATCTAAATTCTTTTTCGTATAATTTTCTAGAATTCTCTTTCATTTTGTTAATAGCACTTTTTTCTTGATTACAAATTTTTTCTAATATATCTGCTAATTCTTGTTCATTGTTATATTGAAAACCACAGTTGTTCTTTTCTGCTAATTTTTTCATCATACCATGAGGTTGAATTAATAATACTAATCCAAGAGCAAGATACTCACAAAATTTATTAGGCATACTATTTTCAAAATTTTTGTTTGGTACATATGATAATAATCCAGCTGTTGATATTTTTCCTAATGCACATATTTGTTTTCTATTTACCCATCCAGGAAAAATAACATTTTTGTTGTCTCCAACTATTTCTTTATATGATTCTAATTTTTCTCCTGTGCCACATATTACATATTTAATTCTTTTATTATTTACTGTTTTTAAAGAAGCTTTTAAAACAGTTTCAATATCAACAGCATGTCCGAATTGACCAAAAAAGCATAAAACTATATCGTCCTTTTCTATACCCATGCTATACCATTCTTCTAAATCTGCATCAACAATTTCGATATTCGTATCAGGATATGATACATAATAATAATTATCAAATTTTTTTTGTTTACGCTTTGCATAATTTAAGCCCCACTCTAAAAACAAATCAGAAGTCGCATAAATATTTGTCGCATTCGACAACGTCCAAGATAGTTGCCTTTTAAATGGAAATATCATTGCCTTTATTGCCCACTTAATCTTTTGTGGTGCATAATCAACATACAATTCTGGCCACGTATCTCTTATATCCACAACAACTGGAATATTATGTTTCTTACCATATTTTACAGCAGCTTGTGCTAAATCAATATTTGGCATGGATGCCAATATAATATCAGGCTTTTCCTCATTTTTTGCTTTATTAAAGAAATCTTTTTTCTCTTTATAATAGTGTAATAACCTTGAAATTGACCAATTTTTTTTATACCCATTTCCATTCAAATAAATAAGTTTATATTTTTCATTTACTATTTGTGGGTTGTCTTTTACATTTCTAAACTCTTTTTTATTATGATCAAAGCTCGAAACCCACCAGGTAACTTCTACACCTTGCTTTACAAGTTCCTCGGCAATAAGACCCATTCTTAAAAGTCTTTGATTCCCCTCATCGGTAGGTAAAGCTTCTCCTACTCTAAGTAGCCATACTTTTTTATTCATTTTTTAGTACCTCTCATATTCATTTCTTTTAAGTCATTTAATTCTTTTTGTATAGTTGACTTACCTACATCTGCTCCACTACCATTAAATACACACTTAATTGTTAAGAATATTATCTTAATATCTTGTTTTAAAGAATAATTCTTTA
>AUXO012282202.1_pt1 | contig 10136 bp, 8 predicted proteins | sample 768731 | NCBI WGS metagenome assembly AUXO01 (sample SAMN02715735, study PRJNA202380) | gut metagenome | biome: sheep rumen | host: Ovis aries | place: New Zealand: Palmerston North | reverse complement strand
TACAGTCCTTACCGGTTGTTGGATTCGTAGAATATGCATAGAAACAACTAACATCCAAGTTCCATCCAAAATGACCAAAATTATCAGTAGAACCTGTAATATTATATGTAATATCTTTATCCCAATCGATATCATTTTCATGTACCCAATTAGTACACGTTGTAGTTTTCATACATTTATCTTGATAAGTTTGAGACGTTAAACTCGTTGTACTATGCTCATATTGAGCAGTATAGTAATAAGTCCACCATTTCTCATTAACTGTTTTAGCATCTAACGGAAGACAAAATTTATTAGAAATGAAAACAGAATCAGGAACTTGTACAAATGAAATTTTCATACTCTTTGCATCTTGCCAAACACCAGGGAATCCCCAAACCGTTTGATACATCTCATTTTTATTAATATCAGAGGTTTGATAACACTTAGAATAATCTCTAACATATCTTTTCCCTAATAATTTTTCTTTTTCGTCAATATTTTGTCCAGAAGGCTTTGAGGTTAACGTATCAGCAGATTTCATATAAGTACCATACTCCGTAACTTTCATAGTAAATTCTGTTGTTTTCTCTGAACAAGTGCTTGCCTTCTCAGCCGCTGTTTTTGCATCATTAAAGACTTTCATATTCTCATCATAATCTGCTTTAGCCTGAGCAGGATTCCAATATTCTGTCTGAGAACATCCATCCCATCTACAGGAAGCAGTACATAAACCAGATGAAAAAGCTTTACGCATGAAACCATCATTTGAAGAATATCCAGCGTAATTAGAAGTTTTACGATGAACACCATACCATCTTCCAGGAGCATATCTTGCATTACCAACTTTACCATGAGAATTTTCTAAAATATTACCTTCAATACCAGAAGCCCACTTAATTTCTTTAGCAGACTCATCCCAATAATAACATCCATAGAAATTTATTCCACCAGAAGTTCCAACATTCGGATAATTAGTCATTGTATAATGTGAATTTTTTAAAGTACTTTTCTCTTCCAACGATAAACATTTATTAATACTATCAATTAAAGCATTAGCTTTATCAACATTAGAGCTAGTAGTAATTCTTTGACGACCATTTTTATCTTTACGATAAGATTTTATCTGTTGAACACTATAATCATCAAGAATACTAGAAGTTCTCTTTTCTCCAACAGTATAAATAGAACTATAACATTTTTGACTACAATAGTCAGAATACTTTCCACCATCACATTGCTGAATACACATATCAAAAGAATCATTAGGTCCAGCATTGGCTCCTGTCCAATTACCGGTTTTATGATAACATTTTGGAATAGGATTACAATAAGTGGCAGCCTTAGGTGCAGGTACCTTAGAAGCTTTACAAACTACTGTACTAGTAACTTTAACATTATATTCAAAACAAATTCCAGCTTTTACAGATACAGGTGGTCCATACTGAACATGCAATGTTTCAGTACAGGTGGTATCAACCTTAATTGGAACCGTTTCTGTAGGCAAACCTGGTGCATAATGATACGTATAGTTACCAAAAGACTCACTAGTTGTATGAGAAGCCTTTAATATTTCATCATTAACATAGTATTTACTTTCACTAGCACTATCTTTCGCAATAGAACTATTACTTGGTACAATCGAATGAGCATCACATTTTAAAGCATAACGAATATTCTTAAAAGTACCACCATTTCTTTTTAAATCGCTACTCTTATCTTTAACTGTTACAGTTTTTTTTGTTCCAGGATTAAAGTAACCTTTCTCTCCTACACAATAACTTTGTTCAAAGTCATCTTTCGGATTATTACAATCAATAGAAACAGGAGCAATATAATAATCTCCTACTGTTTCAACCCCTTCAATCGGTTCAGAAACAGCACTAGAAAAAGAATCAAGACCAACCTCTACATTATAAAAAACAGTTCCTTCACACATTGGATCAGAATTAGCCTTAACTGCTTTCAAAGTAATTAAAACAGTATCAGCATCAGCACTTGTTACTGAAGATGCAAGTGATTCTACTTCAGATCTACTAATCGTGATACTTTTCTTTTTAGACAATCGATAATCATCTGGTCCATAATCTTTAGAATTATATACAGTATACTTCTCCATTGAGTCTACTAAATCATCATTTTGTTCTAACAAACTAACAATGGAAATTTTTTCAACATACAATTCAAAATCAGAACCAACTGGATTGTTTGATTTTGAAGTACTTGGGGAAATTGAAATGGTAAAATCACCATTTTTAGAAAATTCACCTTCCGTACCATAACGACCAAAAAAATCAAAACCACTTTTCTTCTTATCTTCTGCTTCTTGAACAGTATAATTTTCACATTTTACCTTTTTACTTGTTGTTACAGTTTCTCCTTCTAATTTTTCACTCTTCTTCTTAGTAATAGAATTACCGTCAAAAGAAAGAGATGCAACAAAGAAAACTGAAAAAACAAAAAGTACAATCAACAAAATCTTTATTTTATGTTGAAGAAGCATCTTCATTCTCACCATCACCTTTCAATATTTTATTTATTTCTTTATATTGATTATTTTTAGTAACTTTATAATCTGAAATAAGTTCACCAGAATGAACCAATCTACCACTAACAATAAAGTCTTTCGACATATCATTATAACCAAATAGCCTTGTACAAGTAACCAGTGAAATAATATGATCATCATTCTGAACATCCAAATCATAGTCATAAACGGAAATATCCTTCAACCATGAAATTTGTTTAGATAATTGCTCCCTAGAATATTCGCCAGTTGGAAAAAGAGATACTTCATAAGATGGAATAAAACCAACAGAAAATATTTTATAAATATAATTTTTATTATCAATAGTTAATTGAATATATTTATTCTCCTTTGCAAAATCATAATAAACAAAAGATAACAAATCTTCAAATCTTTGATAATGCTCCAAATGTAATTTAGGAGAAGATGATAAATTAAATATATTATGACCTAGTATATTCATAACATTATGATATTGATCATCTTCATTTAATACCCAAGAAAAATGTTCTCTATTAACAGGCGGATCTTTATGATTAATAGTCAAAATCGGTAAATCTAAAGTTGTTCCCTGCACTTTAAGCCACCCAATCGTATGATAATCTTTCGTATCTTTTTTCTTTTCTTCTAAAATATTAGAAACACGATTAACACTATTATAATATGGACGACATATTTCATAAAGAACAGCAATAATAGCAATAAAAAGAAGTAGAATAATACCGAATAATTCTTTATGTTTTTTATTCACAAGCATACCAACACCTACTTAACAACATAAGGAGAATTCTCAGTACCTTTTCCAGTACTAATAATTGTACTATCTTTAAAATACCCAACAACACGCACCGATAAAGTGGTATAAGGACCTATCGTATCATTATAAGGAACACCTATTTCAGTTAAAGCCGCCCCCACTCCATTTTCTAAAGAAGTATTTAAAAACCAATAAGAACTACTTGTAGAAGAAGGTGCTGCGCTAAACATTTCAAACATATTTGGTGCTGACAAAACAACGTTATATTTTTTTGTTGTAGACTCTTCACCATAAATAATCTTATTTTGATAAATTGGAACTTCTATTTGATGATTAACAAGTTTAGAAGTATCAACAAACTCACTAACTTTATTATTAATATAATAACCAACACTAGTCTTATCTTTTGGATTATAGGTAATTCTTTCAGAAAGAGAATCTTGTTTTGCCTCTGCAAGAGTAATAACTTCTTCACTAATAGCTTTCGTAGTACCATCTTTCATAACATCAACAATTCTCCATAAGAAAGAACCATCTGAAATATATTCTCCTGTATCTCTTGTATTCAATAAGGATGATCCTTTAGCAGGCTCAGAATCTCCAAAAGTATATGGATTTGCATAACTACCATCACCACCAGTAATTAAAGTACTACCTTTTATAGTAAGCATTGGTCGAACACCATAGTTTTCTGTTATATCATAAGCCACAAAACTTTTTTCATAATCACTTCCATAAAAAACATTACGGGTTAAATATGCTTTTTTGGAATCTTGACTCGTAGAAAGCCAAGACATAGTAACTGGTTTCATGAAGCTATCATAATCACCCGCTGCTTTATTTACTTCAACAATAGAAGGAATATAAACATTTCTCTCTTTGGTATAAGAAGTACACTCTGTTGTATTAAGGTTACTCTCATCAACTTTCATATTACAATACTTACTTGGAACAATCATAGATTTTGATTTCTTAGTAAAATGCTGATAGTAATATTTCAACCAATCATTAATCTTATTATAGCTGACATTCGCAACATCTTTATCTGCCACTAAAACTATATTCTTGTTTTCATCAATACCATAAACCGCAAAAACCATATTAGAAAGTCTTACATAATTATTCGTAGGCATACCTTTATAATTTGTTTCTTTGCCTAAATCCTTTTTAAAAGTATTATAAGCCTTTTTAACAACAGAAACAGTACGAGTAGCTACTCCAGCATTACTAAGTTTATCATAAGCAGAATAAGTAATTTCATAAACCCCAACTTTTGATGTATCTACTTTTCCTTTAATATTTACATCGGAAGTATTTAGTTTTCCATCCACATCATCAACCACACTAGAAATACCAGGATCTTCATATTGATCACCAACCCCTAGAGTTATTTTCTCCTTACCTTTTAACCGAATAACAGGTCCCTTCGCATCAACAGAAGATTTTAAGATACCACAATCCAAATATACATAATATTGATAATCATTTTCTTCTCTTTTGACTTTAACCCAACTTTTTTCTAAAGAACAAGTTTTTCGAGTATAAGGAGCAAAAATATCATTTTCCAAAAGTTTTTCAAAATAAAGTTTTTTTAAACTCAACGTTTTAACCCTCTCTCCAGTTGGAAGCTCATTTTGATTCAAGTCAAAATATCTTTTCCCTGCTTTTTCAACACTCTTCTCATTACGATGAAACTGTATCAATGGAGAAACAATTAAAAACCAAACCATACAACCCAAAATCACTAAAGTCAAAATAACTTTAATTCTCTTTTTCATAACTCATCCTCCTAAAGTAAACCTTATTCTCTACTTAAGTATAACCTAATATTTCAAAAAAAAAAAGGAAAAAATAAAAAATCATTTATCAAAAACAAATTCAATAAATGATTGAAAAGATAATGGTTGACCAATAACAATAGAAAATGAATTAACTCCACCTTTATAAAAAATAATATCATTAGAAAAGCGATTCGTCACTATATCATCATTTTTAACCAATACTTCTTTTAAACGAATATCTTTCTCTGTTTCATTTTTCAAAGTAACCGATACAACAAACGATTGAATATCATTCAAATCTTTATAATGAGCAATAGAATCAACAATATGAGTAGAAAGTACTCGATAAAAAGAATAATTTTTAGGAATGGTAATCTTATAATTCATTCCAACAATTTTATCTTCCTTTCGAATAGGATCTGCCTCTTCTATAATATCATCAAATTGAGCCTTAGTTTTTGGTACACACCCTGTCAATAAAACACAACATATTATTAAAATAATCCCTTTTTTCATATTTCCTCCAAAAAAAACTTATTCTATTTCTAGAATAAGTTTTTTTCAAAGAATAATTTGTCGAATTATCTTACTTTATTTCAATAATTTCTACTTCATAATTTCCATTAGGACTATCAACAGTAACAATATCTCCTACTTTATGATCAAATAATGCTTGAGCAATCGGACTTTCATTAGAAATTTTACTTTCAAATGGGTCAGCTTCCTGACTACCAACAATCTTATACTCATCTTCTTCATCATCATCAACATATTTAATAGAAACAGTATTACCGATACCTACTTTATCTGTAGTAACCTCAGTAATAATAGAAACATTCTCTAACATTTTTTCAAGTTGTTTAATTCTTCCTTCTATTTGAGCTTGCTCATTTCTTGCTGCATCATATTCTGCATTTTCAGATAAATCTCCTAAACTTCTAGCTTCTTTAATAGCTTGTATATTTTCAGGCCTTCTCACGTTAATTAAATCCTCTAACTCCTTCTTTAAATCATCTAATCCTTCTTGAGTTAGATAAACTGTATTTTTATTTGCCATTTTCATCACCTCATAATTTTTTACATTTTTTCATACTCTGAGTTTATAGACCCAACTTGCCATAGTATAGCATATTATTTTTCCTTTTTCAAGTTCCTTTTTTAGAATAATAACTACTTACGATAAACAAACTGTAATGCCTTTTCTTGACGAATATTTGTTACAATAGTTCTAAGATCTTCTTCCGTAAAGGAGTCCATATTCATGATATGAAATGGATTTTCATAATAACCCATCATGGACTTTTGATCACGACTTAAACCTGCTAAAGAGTTAGGATAATCTTTATAACTAGACAATACATCAAGATGACGATTTCTAAACTGTAACTTCTCTAATTCATGAACCTTATCACAATCCATCTTTAACTTTGCAAAAGCAGGAATCGTTCCTAGAATTGTAATCATTCCTAAAGTACTCGCTACAAAAATAGGATCTTGTCCTTGCAACGTAGGCATAGAAGATATTCCAACACTAGCCGCTGTCAGAAGTGCTCCAACACATGCTGTCATAACTCCAGACTTAGTTGCTCTACGTCGAAAAGTATCAATATTTTGAACACCATGTTTTGCTTGTTCTTCCAAGATAGAAGTTAGCTTGTCAAAATTTTCATCACAAACATCAACATTTTCAAATACTCTACCATCCGCAAACACAACAGTATAGGTATTATTATCATGTTGATAAACATGTACAATATAATCTTTTTCTGCTTCTTTACTTAAAGAATAATCTTTCATAATAATAAAAATTCCTTTCTAAAAAAGTGGACATATTATAACACAATATGATAAAAAAATCAATTATTGCTCTATTTCTTTATAAAATAATTCATCCGTCATACCAGCAATAAAATCAATAACCATTCGTTTATCACTTGTATTATGTAAATATTTTTCACACTGATTATCTAAAAAGATACGATAGATAATACTATCTTTATTTTTATTTTGAATATCTTTTAAATATCTATCAAATATTTTATTCATTCCCTTTTTATAATATTCTAATTCAGAAGAAGTGACACTATATTGATAAATATTTTCATAATTAAACTTCTTTAAAGCAAATAAAGCATGATATACATCATCACTCATTTTTATATAGGACTTATTCATACTATGTTCAATAATATCTAAAATAATAGTATTTACAATATCCCGATTGGTATTCCCTAAGACTTCTACAATTTCTTTTGGTAAATCTTCTCGTTTGATTTTTCCAATCATAATAGCATCTTCTATATCTCTACCAATATATCCTATGATATCACTAATACGAACCACACATCCTTCTAAAGTCATAGGATGATTACGATTAGACTTTTTAATATCATGATAAGACTCTGCAAATTCTCTAAAAAATTCTTCTTCATCCTTTACAACAGGAGTATATTTAGAAGATAACATCTCTCCATTATGACACATAATACCATCATATACCTGCATACAAAGATTAAATCCCTTGCCATGATTTTCTACTATCATCAAATGTCGAACACTCTGAATATTATGAGCAAAATATTCCCCTAATTCTCGTAAAGATATTTCGTTTAAAATAGACTCTCCAACATGCCCTAATGGAGTATGACCAATATCATGACCTAAAGCAATTGCTTCTATTAAATCTTCATTTAAAGAAAGTGCTCTTCCAATCGTACGAGCAATCTTACTAACTAATTGTACATGAGTAATTCGCTTACTAATATGATCATTATCACTTCTACTAAAAACTTGTGTTTTATCTAAATATCTAGTATAAGACAAAGAATGAATAATCCTGTCAATATCATGAAAATAATTAGGTCGAATATCAAATTCTTCCTCTTGAAAGCGAATTGCATCACAATCTCTACATGCATATTTAGATAAGTTCTTTTCATTATTTAAAAAATGTTCTCTTGCAACTTTCATTACATCCATATTATTTCTCCCTTCTAGAAACAATTTTCATCATGGAGTACTCTGGTATTTCATAATTACCCTCTAATTTCACATAATAAATAGAATCAGGATGTCTCGCTACAGAAACAGATTCCATTTTATCATTAAACAATTCTTCTACTACAAAAGAAATATGTTCTCCATCAGGAGTAAAGACTTCAATCAAATCTCCTACTTCAAAATAATTTCTTTCATAAAACTGAATTAATTGATCATGATAATCAATAACTTGTCCCAAATAATCTTGATTAGATACTTCTACTCTCCCTGTATAATATTGATCAGTATCATCAGCTTCCTTCATAAAATAATGGGTAGAAGTCTCTCGATTTGCAACTCGATCAAGTCTCTCTTGTAATACTTCCATTCTCTTTGAAGTAAGAAGATTTTCATAATATAAATCAATAATCTCACGATAAGTACCAATCACTGTTGCTAAATAATATAAAGATCTCATTCTTCCTTCTACTTTTAGACTTCTAACACCAATCTCAATTAAATCACCAATATATTCAGCCATATTCATATCTTTTAAAGCCATCGTAAAATCTTTCTCATGTGGGCAAGAGAATGAAAAGCGACAAACTTGAGCACATCCCCCACGATTCGCATCACGATTCGTAATATAATTGGATAATGCACAACGCCCAGAAAAACACGTACACATAGCTCCATGAATAAATACTTCTATATCACAGGAAACACGTTTAATAATATCTTCAATCTCATTTTTTGATAATTCTCTAGCTAAAACAACTCGATCAATTCCTTCTTTTTCAAAAAACTCTATTGCTTTATAATTACTCGTAGAATTCTGTGTAGATAAATGAACTTCTACATGAGGAAAATTGGTTTTTATATAAGATATTAAGAAAGGATCACTAACAATAAAAGCATCAATTCCACATTCAACTACCTTATGAATATATTCTTCTACTCCATCCATATCTTCATTATGAAAAACAATATTCAAAGTTAAATGAACCTTTTTCCCTAATTTATGTGCAAAACAACATCCCTCACGAATCTCATCAAATGTAAAATTATGAGCATTCGCTCTTAAATTATATTTTTCTCCTCCAATATATACAGCATCTGCCCCATATAAAAGAGTTACTTTTAAACGTTCCAAATCTCCAGCGGGAGATAATAATTCTATTTTTTTCATTTTATTTCACCTTATAAATTGTTTTTTTGAAAAAGAAATTCGTATAATCCCCCAATTTCCGATATTTCTCTATATATTGATTATCACAACAGCCACCATGAATATAATCCATAGTATCTGTAACAAGTTCCATAAAACAATCTTCTATTCCATATTCTTTTATAATAATATAGGGGCAATCTTCCACATATAAATCATGAATTATACTAGTACCATTCATAATGGTATCTAAGAAAAAGCTCGTACCATCTGAACCTTCAATAACATGAATCTTTTCTTTACTAACCTTTTCTTCTATATCCATGGAAGAAGAAACATCTACTCCCAAATCTTTTCCATAATTTGTAAGTAATTTTCTTCTAGAAAAAGCAATACTTGGTCTACTAACAACCTCTACCATGCTAGTAATTTTACTCTTCTTTAAAATTTCTTTAATCTCTTCTAATGTAAGTTCTTTCCCTAAAACTGCATACTTTACTCCTCGAGAATAATAATAATCACAAGTTCTATAATTATGAACCATATGAGTCTGATTCCAAACCAAATCCACTGATAACTTTAATTCTTGTTTTAATTCTAAAAGAGCCAAGTCATAAAAAAGAATTCCTGCAATATTCATCTGATCTAAATCTTTTAAAATAGTAGTAAGCTTTTTGATATCATCATTAAAAAAATTACGATTCATCTTAACAAATACTTCCGAAGAAGAATTCTGAATAATATCCTGAATCTCTTCCATAGAAAAATAAGTAATAGACTCAACTGCATATCCCTCTAAAGGTAAAATAATTCCATCTACATTTTGAATAGGTAAATGTTCCTTATGATTGACTTCCACTAATAGTTTCATGTTACACCTCCCACATATTATATATCAATAAAAGAAAAAAAGAAAGAATTCTTTCTTTACACTTTAATACTAAC
>AUXO011775088.1_pt1 | contig 10136 bp, 3 predicted proteins | sample 768731 | NCBI WGS metagenome assembly AUXO01 (sample SAMN02715735, study PRJNA202380) | gut metagenome | biome: sheep rumen | host: Ovis aries | place: New Zealand: Palmerston North | reverse complement strand
AAAGAAGAACCGAAGAAAGCGGCTTCTGTCCCTGCACCAAAAGCAGAAAAGAAGGCAGAACCTAAAGCAGAGGCTAAACCTGCACCAAAAGCAGAGCCGAAAGTTGAACCAAAAACTGAACCTACACCTGTTGTTGTAGAAGATCCTGCAATAACTAAAGCAATGCCTGTTCTTTCGCTTCCTGCTAATGGTAAAGTTTTTGTTGATGATGATTTTGCCGTAGATGTGCCTGTAATTTCCTTTAAGTGGAATAATGTTGCAACTGCTGAATCTTATCGGTTTAAGATTATGCTTGGAAATTCGGTTGTTTTTGAAAAGACATTGAAAGCTACAACATTTGAACTTAAAGATGATGACCTTGCCGCTGTTGGTGATAATGGCGTTTATACCTGGAGTGTAACGGCATTTATGAATAAGGACGGCAAGAAATGGGAAAGCAAGGAAGGTTCTTCTAAGTTCCAGATTCAGTTGGGAGACTTGGAAAGTGTGTCTGTAGATACGGAAAACCTTCTTCAATAAATTTTTTTAATAATAAAATATTTTAATAAAGGCTGCCTGTAAGGTCGGAATTTTAGCTTCTGAAACTTGCCAGGCAGCCTTTTTTGTTTGTAATTTATCTGGAATTTTTGCAAAGTTTTAGCTTTTTCTAAACGTAATTTGTTTTGAAATTTTTATTATTTATCCGTCGTAATTTGCGAAAGAACTTCCCCGATTGGTTCATGAATTACAAGGTCTGCATAAGAATCATGAGGTGTTTCAGATTTGTTCAAAAGAACTAGTTTATCTCCCTTAAAATACTGAATTAATCCTGCTGCAGGGTATACTGTAAGCGATGTTCCGCCTATTATAAGTGTGTCTGCCTGACTTATTGCTTCGATGGATTTATTGATGATATCTTGATTTAGGCCTTCTTCATAAAGAACAACGTCCGGTTTTATAAGGCCTCCGCATTTTTTGCAGTGTGGGAGTTTGTCGGGTTCGTTTTCGCTTTCGATAATTATCTTTTCATCATAAAATTCACCGCATTTCATACAATAATTACGCAATGTGCTTCCATGAAGTTCGTATACTTCTTTGCTTCCTGCAAGCTGGTGAAGACCGTCTATATTTTGTGTAATAACAGCTTTTAAAATGCCCGCCTGTTCTAATTCTGCAAGTTTGTAATGAGCTGCATTTGGCTTAATTCCCTTTGGTAAAAGCTTAGCACGGTAAAATCTGTAGAATTCTGGGGTATTTGCAAAAAAGAAGCTTCGGCTTATAATTTGCTCTGGAGGATATTTCCACTGCTGGTTGTAAAGACCGTCTGTACTTCTGAAGTCAGGAATGCCCGATTCCGTGGAAACTCCGGCACCTCCAAAGAAAACCAATTTTTTGCTTTTTATAACAATTTGTTGTAAACTGTTAATTGAATTTTTATTCATAAACGTTACCTCCATGTATAAGCATTTTATACCTATTTTGGCAAATTGGTCATTAAAATGATTAATTGTACCGATAATAGAACGGGGATGGATTCGTTTTGTTTTTATAGAGAGTTGTATTACAAATTTTAAGGGGTAGTTTTATGGGCAAAAGAAGTCTGTATGTTTGTGTTCTTATTTTGTTCACTGCTTTGAATTTTTCTCTGAATGCACATGGAAAGGGCGATATCGAAGAAATTGATGTTGATAATTTTAACAGCTGGCAAGAATCTTTTGATTTGGAAGAAAAAAAGCCTGGAAAATATAACATTATGATTACTGCTAAAGACTTTGGTGGTAATACTTATGTCGAAGGTCCGTATAATTTATTTTTAGATCCAAAATCAGATTTGCCAATCAGTTCTATAACAAACCCTTATCCACAAATGAGGGTTGTAGGAAACCTTAATATTGTTGGAACTTGTGTTGACGACGATGCCGTAAAATATGTTGAACTTGTTATTGATGATAATTTTGAACGTCCTATTCGTGCGGAAGGTGCAGAATTCTGGTCTTATTATCTTGATACATTAAAGATGGAAGAAGGCCCTCATAAAGTTACAGTTACAGGTTATGATATAAATGGTCTTGCAGGAAATCCTGTTTCTGTAAACTGGCAGCTTGACCGTGCACTTCCTACTACAGAAGTTCTTGAACGTACCATGGGTATGCTTGTTTCCGGTTCTGTAAAATTCATTGGAACTGTAAGCGATGGTAACGGAATTAAAGATTTATATTATTCATTGGATCATGGTGAAACATATACTCTGGTAAAAATTGACAGAAAAAAGACTGAATGTTCATTTAATATTACAGTCGATACAAAAAAATTTGATGATGGTCCTGCAGTAATCTGGTTCAAGGCAACTGATATGGCAGGTTCAACAGGTTTTTATTCATTCCTTTATTATATTGATAACACAAAACCTGATGTTCAGATTATTACTCCAATAGATAAAGAAGAAGTTCACGGGAAATTTTCAATTGCAGGTTATGCAAAAGATACAGTTGGTCTTGTGCGGTTGGCATGGACTTTTGGTGATGCAGCAGGCGAAATACCATTAATTCCTGGTAATCCGTATTGGGCAGTTGATTTTGATACTATCGGTTCTACAGACAAAAATCGCAAGTTTGTAATAGAAGCGGAAGATAAAGCAGGAAACGTTGTTACTGTAACAAAGACAATTCCTTTTAATCAGGAACTTGATAAACCTGTTGTAACAATTCTTGAACCAGAAGCTCAAGCTGTTTATGACAATAATGGCGATGTTTATATTCGCGGTTCTATAGTTGATGATGACGGTGTAAAATCTGTAGAAATTCAGCTTGATAATGAAAATCCTATAAAATTTAATACAAAAGGTGTTTTCTATACAAAAGTTTGTAATGCCGCTGAATTAAAGGCTGGAAAACATAAAATTGCGGTTCGTGCAGTAGATATAGATGATGTGGAAAGCAATCTTACAACGGTAGAAATTATTTCTATTGGTAATCCACCTGAATTTTCTGATTCGTCTATTGTAACCGGCAAAGAGTATGATTTATACAAACCTGGAATGGAAATTCATCCTGAAAGTGGAAAAAGTTTTTCTTTGACTGCAACTTCGGGTGTTGGCATAAAGCATATAAAATATGAATTTAAGAGCGGACGTAATGCTGTTGTTGAAAATGAACAGGATTTAAAGAATGTTCCGTCTTACACTTTTACAGTTCCATTGAATTCACAAATTCCACAGGGAATTGCAACTCTTAAACTTTATGCAACAGATAATAATGACAGAACGTCTGAATACGATGCGGTTTTCTATATTACAAATACCTCGGTTGTAAAAGAAAATCATCCTAGACTTGTTTTTGAAGACAGTACGGTTCAAGCGGACGGTTCAATTATAAGTGATTTTGATCATCCTGTTACTGGCTTCTTAATTGGTGGAAAGGCTTCTTCTGTAGAAATTGTTCCAGAAACTCCGTTTGCTATTGCAAAAATGTCGGGCAATCAAATTCAGCTTATTCCGCAGAAAGGTGCAGTTGGTAATTCAGAGCCTGTCGTAGTTCGAGTTACAACTGATAATGGAAAAATTGTTGAAACAAAACCTTTTGTGTTTAAGTCAGATACAGCTTTTCCAGAAATTAAGATTGATAATATAAAACTTGGTACTGTTCAGCGTCCAAAAGGAAAATTCAGCGTTACAGGAATTGCAACCTGTAAAACTGACGTTGGCAAAGTTGGCTACAGAGTTATTCCTGTTAATATCGAAATGAAAGGCGGAGTAATTGCTTCTGTTAAGCCTGGCGAAGTTCCTGAAGAATTAAAAAATGTGCCTTTTGTTATTAATCCTAAAGAACCGGAAGTTCCGGAAGAACCTAAAAAAGATGCAAAAGGAAAATCTAAAGACAAAGATAAAAAAGAAGAAGTAGAGGAAGAACCTCAGGAACCTGAATTTCCAGACGGTTACTTTACTTTTGATATAAATACTAATACTTACCCTCATGGGGTTTATGTTGTAGAAGTTATTGCAGAAAGTGCAGGTGGAAATAAAACAGCAAAAGCATTTGCATTCTCTACAATTCCTGACGTAGAAGCTGATGAAAAAGGCAAGATTCCTGTTCCAAAAGCACCTGTTATTACATGGATTAATGCATTCGATTTTTATGGAATTGCAGTATATCAGGGTAATTTGACGGATAACTTTAAGGTATTCTATAGGGAAGGTCTTGAAGAAGGTGTAAATCCTATTGAAATGTCTATTGAACTTGAGGACGGAAAAATTGTAACAGGAAAATACAATGCTGTTAAGAGTCCTACATTAAAGGCATTCTTTGCAAAAGTCGATGAACAGGATTATATGAGTGGTATTCCGATTATTGTAGATCCTGCAGCAAAAGAAGCGCCAAAAGCATATTTGTATATCGATACAACCGCAAATGTAAATTCTGTTGCATATTCAATTTCGGGCGTGGAAGTTCCTGGTGGACAGGCAAGTGTAACAGGAAATGCAAAGCTTATAAAACCAGAAAAAGATGAAACAAGATGGACTGCAGAAATTCCATTGAATAATCTTCCTTCACGACTTACAAAAATAACAGCAACTGTAAAAGCAGAGTCGTTGCAGCAGGTTGTTGTTGGAAATATTCTTGTTGTTCGTGATATTCCTTCTGAACGTATTGATGATACGGAAGCTGTTTATTCGGTTATTCCAGCAGACATTCAATATTCAAAAGAAAAAGAAGCGTATGTTCTTAAAAAAGGCACAACATTTGATTATTATGCAAATCTTAGAATGCCTATTACTGCAAGAATTGTAACAGCCGCAGATGCATTGCTTCCTGACGATAAAATTCCTACCGCTGAAGAACGCGGCATAGATATAAAGATTGACGGTAAATATATCAGGCTTTCTGCATTAAAAGAAGGCGTGTTCAATGGTGTTAAGATTCAGGTAAAAGATGCCTTAGGTGATATTTATGAATCTGACAAATTGAACTTTATAGCAGATTTTACTGCTCCAGAAATGCATCTTATTACGCCGGAATCGCAGCAGTGGCTTAACAATATTGTAAAAATTTCCGGTACAGCAAATGATACAATGGGAATCCGCATGGTTGAATATTCAACTAATGGTGGAACTTCATGGAAAGAGCTTAAATTGCAGGGACCAGGCGGACTTGATGTTATTCCAACTGCCGACGGTTATGATTCGACAAAATATATTGGTGTAACATTCAGCGAAGACATTGATATTACGACATTGCCGGACGGTTTGTTCCGTTTGGATTTGCGTGCAACCGATACAGCAGGACAAATCACTGTATTGCGAACAGCATGTTTTAAAGATATTACTCCTCCTGAAGTTAAGATTATTGAACCTCTTGATGTTGATACTGTAAACGGTGAAACCCTGATTGTATTTAGAGTTCATGATAACGGACTTCTTAGCAAGGCAGAGTATGTTTCGCCACCGGTTCCAGATAAAGCGACAAGTACAGAAAAACAGATAAATTATCTTCCAGGAAAACGTAAGCAGCTTGAACTTGGAACATTTATAAAAACAGAAGTTGGTACGGCAGATTATCCGAATGATGAAGCAATGTCTTTTGAATTCAGAGATGAAGCTGGAAATGTTGCTGTAATCGAAGCATGGGATTTTACAATTGATAATGAATCGGATTTGCCAATAACAGAAATTCATCTTCCTGGCGACATGGAAGTAATTACAAGGGATTTTACAATTTCCGGTGTAATTTATGATGATGATGGCGATTCTACAATTTATTATAAGATTGATGATAACGAGTTTGTTCAGTATCCGTCGGTAGGAACAAGTTTCTCTATTAATGTTCCGCTTTCTGCTATGACTGATAACGAACATACTGTAACAATGTATGCAGTTGATATTAATGGTGTAAAAGGTCTTGAATCTACAAGAACGTTCAGGGTTTCTCTTGAAGAGCCAAAAGGTTCTGTAGAACTTCCTACTATTGATACATCTGTTCGCGAAACTGTAAGAATTTCTGGTTGGTCTAGCGATAAGAACGGAATTGCTACGGTACAGATTTCGCTTGATAACGGTAACAGCTATAACGATGTAATTGGAACCGAAGAATGGTATTATGATGTTGATACACGTGCCATTCCTGGTGGTACACAGGTAGTATTCTTAAAGATTACAGATAATTATGGTATTCAGGGATTGTATTCAAGTCTTATAAATATTGATAACGATGCTCCAATGCTGCAGCTTGAACTTCCACTTGATGATTCTACTACAACCGGAACTTTGTTCTTCTCTGGATTTACTTATGATAATGTTGATGTAACGGATTTGTATGTTTCAATTAGAAATCTTGAGCATCCTTCAAGTGTTGATATAAGAAAATTCCCGCTTACAAGAATTATTGGTGAGACAATTGATATTACAAATCTTGAAAACGGTTTCTACAACATTGAAGTTACTGGAAAAGATAAAGCAGGAAACTCAACTAATGTAAGCCGCAATATTCATCTTGATAAAGATATGCCGCCAGCTGTTGTTGACGTTTTGTATCCATTAAACGGCGAACATAAAAATGGTGTGTTCTCGATTTATGGTCAGTCATCTTCGGAACTTAATATTAAGAAAATTAAGCTTTATATTGATGACAGATTTGCAAATGAAACACTTCTTTCTCAGACAGGATTCTTCTCTTTTGAGCTTACGCCGGAAATGCTTCTTGAAGGTGTTCATACCTATTATGTAGCAGCCCTGCTTGAAAACGGCAATGAAGTTCCTTCCAGAGTTCAAACGGTAACATATTCACCTGTTGGTCCTTGGATTACAATTGATAATTTTACTTACGGTGATTTTGCAATGGACAGACCTTGGATAGAAGGACGTGCCGGTTATTCTATTACCGAAGATGAAGTTCTTCTTTCTAAGACAAAGGAAGCTTCTAAAGAATTAAAGGAACAGGTTGCAAAAAAGAGGGTTGAAAGAGTAGAACTCAGTTTTGATAACGGAAAGACATTCACAGAACTGTCAAAAGGTGAACGCTGGATGTTCCGTGTAGAAAACGAAGATATGCCGGAAGGCTATCACTTTATGCTGATTAGAGCTACAATGAAGAACGGTGAAGTTGCAGTAACACGTTCTATCATTCAGATTGATAATACAAATCCTACTGTAAGGTTAATTTCGCCTGCAGCAGGAGGAAGATATAATCAGTCTTTGAATGTTTCGGGACTTTCTAATGATGAAATTGGTCTTGAATATGTACGGCTTGCTTTGCGAAAAGGTGATAAGGCTTCTTACGAAATTCCATCATTTATTCAAGGTTTGTACTTTGATGTAAATGTTTGGGGTGCTACATTATTTGATATAGGTATTGGACTTACAGCATTTGATAATGTTGTAAAAATCCAGTTGCATTGGGGTCAGTATACACAGGATCAGCGAGATTCGATTTCTAATTTGTTTAATGTTCCTGCGTCGGATATGCGTTACGGAGGAAATAACATAATTGGTGTTAAGATTATTGCAAACATTGGAAGCATACCGTTTAGTTATTTCTTTGGTCGTGACTGGGAATGGTTATATGCTACCTTTGCTTTAGGTGCTAACTTTACCCGATTTAATGAGACTAATAGTGGTAGGGCACAGATTCTGTCATGCTTCTTTGGTCAGATTGAATTCCCTAAAGTTCAGTTGCCGAAAGCCAAGTATTTCAGTGCATTTGCTTTATACACGGAAATGGGAGTATGGTTTATTCCTACAGACGTTGCAATTAGTGCAGATGCAGATGTCGTGCCTGACAATATGGTGTTCCAATTTGCAATAGGTATACGCGTTAATATCTTCTAGGAGTAAAAGGGAATATATGAGTGGTTTTAATTACACAAAAAGACGGGTTTTAAAGAAATTATTTGTTGTTTTGACGGCATTTATGCTTACTAGTTCCCTTTTTGCTGTTGAAGAATATGTTAGCATGGTTTATAAGCAGATTGATGATGCGTTTGTCAAAAAATCTGAGGAAATGCTTGATGAAATTCTAAAGGATAATCAGAACGATCGTTTTTATTATCTGATGGAAAATTATACTCAGAAAAAAATAAGGCGTCTTATTTTAAGCAATGATTACACTTTTGCAAAACAGGCAACTCTTGTTGTTATTGATAACAATCTTGATAATCTTGATGCTGTAGAAATGTATTCGCTTATTATCGATGCCATTGCAATTCAGAAAGAAGCTGAAGAAAAGAAGCAGCTTGCGGCTCAGGCAGAAGCGGAACGAATTGAAAAGGAAAAGGAAAAAGCACGTAATTCTACCGAAAAGGAATATGTTGCAGCACCAACGGCATCTGGAAAAGGTGTATATCTTTCTGCCGATAAGGATTTACCGTTTACAAGGTATTTGTGGAAAGGTCAGCTTGGAATGGTAAACGTTGCGGCTGTTGCAATGCCTTCTGTAAAGGAAGTTGAATATGGTGTTTCAGCAGATTTTTCTTTTGAATACACTGCCTCGAAATTTAATCTGGGTATTGATTTAAGCGGTGGTTTTAACTTCCTGAGTTTTACAAACAGTTCAACTAGCAGCACAATTTTAGTTAATTTTGATATAATGCCGAAATTTTCTTTGACTTTATTGTCAAGAAAACTTTATTTTAGAGGCGGAATTTCCGATTATATGGTTGGAGTTGAAGGAAGTAAAACTTCATTCTTAACTCCAGCTTTGGGAGTTCAGCTGTCGCATTTTAAGCTTGGACTTATGGAATTGACCGGTTCGTTTGATTATTATCCGGCACATCTGTGGACTAATCAGTATTTTGCAGGTGGAATGGATGTAAATCTTGAATTACCGTTTGCAGAGTTTGATAAAACAAAATGGAACTTTAATTTTACGGTAAAAGACAGATTTAGTATTAACTCAGTGGGATTAGATAACAAAATACATTTCGTTGTAGCAATAGGAGCAAAAAATGTTGTCAGATAAACTTAAGAAAGGAATCTTACTCTTTGTATTCGCACTTATGACGCTAGGGGTATTTGCAGCTTCTGGAGATGTGTCCGATTTAAAAACCCGTTATATGGATAAAGCGGAAGCAGCATTTGAAGATGGAAATATTACCGATGCCTACAAGAATATAAATGCAGCTTTAAGGCTTGCAAGTGAGGATGCAAGTGTAATTACGTTTGCAAGAATGGTTTACCGCCAGAAACTTGAGCAGCTTTTAGAAAAATTTGATGAACTGGAACTTGTTGATGTTCAGACGAATCTCGAAAAATATCCGACAGTACAAGATACGAATATAAAAAAATTGCTGAGACAGATTGAGATTGCACAGGAAGAAGCAGCAAAAGCAGAACAAAAGGCCGAAAAAGAAGCTCAGGAAAAGAAAGAAACAGAACGTTTTGAAGCACAGGCACGTCTTAACCGCGAACAGATAGATGCAAGCCGTGCACAGGCAGAAGCAACTAACGCGCAGGCCGAAGAAACTCGTAAACTTCAGGAAGAGCAGGCAAAGACAAACGAAGCAATGCGAGAACAGAGTGATGCAATTAAACAGCAGAACGAAGCATTGAATAAAGGTCTTCAGGATATTAATACAGGAATTCAGGCTTCGGCAGAACAGTCAAGGCATTCTACAAAAATCATTGCATTATCTATTATTGGAATTGCAATTCTTATATTTGTTATTATCCTTATTGGAATTGCAATTGCACATTCAAGCTTTAAGCAGTCTCAGCAGAGACAGGATCAGTATATGCAGGCATTTAAGATGATTGCCGCAAATCAGAATCAGACAAACAGGCTTATGCTTGGTGGCGTTACAGATTTGTACAATGCATCTAATCCAACTTTAAGGCTTGCAGGAGCTTCAACATGGAAGCCGGCACTTGGACTACCTGATGTGGAATTTTCGGAAGAGGATCAGGAAGCATTAAAAGAACTTGCTGTTAAATGTGAAGAAATTGGTGCTCAGATTGATCAGGCAACCGGACGAAAGAATAATTCAAAGAATGTAAGTGAGCTTGTATATAAAGTTTCCATAAAGTTGGGACTTCCTCAAGGTATGGCAATGTTGAATTTCTGTGCCTCAATGATTTACGATGCAGGTTTCCTTGGAATGGATCCAGAACTTCTTACAGCTGAATCTCTTACCGACGAGCAGAAAATGGCAATGAAAGAGCATGTTAATCT
>AUXO010695020.1_pt1 | contig 10136 bp, 19 predicted proteins | sample 768731 | NCBI WGS metagenome assembly AUXO01 (sample SAMN02715735, study PRJNA202380) | gut metagenome | biome: sheep rumen | host: Ovis aries | place: New Zealand: Palmerston North | reverse complement strand
GTATTTAAAGAAGCTACTTGTTTATCAGTTCTTAAATCATCACTTTCACTTTGTATTAAATCGTCTTTACTAACTCCTTTAGGTAATTGATAAATAGATATATCGTTATCATCAAATACAGCCTTTTGAGTTCCGTTTTCGTAGTTAAACATATCAGCTCTAGCAAATATTCTTTTTCTACCTAATTGTAATTCATTTCTTACTTCATCAAATGCTAAATCTACTGCTTTTAAGTTATCTATAGCATTAGCATAATGAGGTATACCAAATGGGTTATTATCAAATAAATTGTTTGTTAATAAAGGTTTAAATATAGTAAACCATTTAATATTAGATTGCGTAGGAAATTCTTTGATAGTATCTTCTTGTTCTATTTCAGTTAGTGTTCCATTTGTTTCTTGGAATAAATGATTGATAATAACATAATTGCCATTATCATCTTTTTTATGGATAGACAATACTATGTATTTATTGCCTTTTATGTATTGAGTACTAGCAAAAGCACATTCGGTAATCTCATTATTATTCCAAGTTAATGGGAATATATTATCTACACTTACTAAATCAACTCTAGTTTTAGCATTTGTTACATCTAAAGTCATAGCGTCTTCATTTTCTATAATGTCATATACACTTGTTACTATTGCACTTGTACCTAATGCTCCACTCTTTTCTAATGCACTATTAATCAATACATATAAGTCTAATTCATTAACTAATATATCAAATTGGTCTTGGTCTTTTTCATCTTTTAATGATATTTTACATTTTTCACTCCATAAAATATCACTCCAGTCTTCACTTATCTCTTTAGCCATATTCATAGTATATCTTTGTTGTTTTACTTTTCTTTGTCCGTTATATATAAAGTAATTATGGAAAGACTTTACATTGCCTTTATACCAACTCTTCCATTGTTCTAAATATGTTTGTATATCCTTTCTTACTTGTATATTATAACCATATTCTTTTTGCAAAAAATCTTCTAATTGCATATAATCACTTCCTTTTTATCATTATCTTTACAATTTGTAGGTGTTAATCGTCTTATTTTATATCACACCTCCCTTATATTCATTACTAATTTATCATAGAACGGAAACATACTATATTCACTAGCGTCTAAATCATCTATAGGAGTAGTCCCGTCATCTAATCTAGTATCAGGTTTTTTATCGTCCCATACAGCCATTTCATAAGCTTCCTTTAAATATTTACATTTATTTAATATAAATCTTCTACCTTGTGCAAATAGTATTTGGTCCATATATATTCTATCAATTATTTTACCCTTTATACAATCTTCGACTCTTAAAGGTATTGCGTGTTCTTGTAAATATCTATTTAAGCCATATGTTAATACTTGTCCTAATGCTCCATAATCAGCAAAGCAATGAGTTACTTTACCATATTCTTCTACAACTCTTTTATAAAACTCTATAAACTTTTCATACATCTGCTCGGGTGCATATAAACCTTTTAGCTTCATTTCATCTATAGACCACGCTTGTTTGAAATATGGAGTTATTCCTGTTGCTTTAAATTCAGTTTCACCTTCAGTAGCTCCGTAGTCTATTCCTATTGATACTATTAAGAAATTTATTTTATTTCCGTGTTCATCAACAGCTTTTTCTCTCATAAACATTTCACTATTATTTACTAGTTGCTTATAGATTAATCCTTCGGCCACAACCCAAAGACCCAAGATGAACCTTTCGTAAAATACTCCACCCATACTTTGATATTCTTTTTTTAATTCATCAAAGTATTCTTCGTTTTGTTGTTTTAATATTACATTATCGTCTAATGTAAAAGTCCATACCTTTTTATTTATTTTATCGTTGTCTATTATTTGTTGTTTAACCCAATGTGTTGGAGTATCAGGGTTAGTTGTCGCATATAATTTAGCGTCTTTAACTGATAAACGAGATAGCAACATTTTATAAAAGTCTTCAGGTATTTGTGTTAATTCGTCTACATAAGCACCACCTAGAGTCATACCTCTTATCTTTGCTTCTGCTCTATCATCATTAGCACCTTCTAACCAAATTGTCCTACCGAATAGTTTTCCTGTCTTTTGAGATAATGAGAATTTAAAATTGTTTTCTCCTACTAAATCTTGTAATAAACCCAAACAATTTCTTTTTAATGCTGTTAGAGTCTTACCAGTCATTAAAAATTCTACGTTTTCAGGCATAGTCCCTACAAATATAGCCCATTGTAATAATGATATATAAGTCTTACCACTTCTTACACTTCCAGTTAATAGATTTATACGTTTATCTTCATACTTTAGAAATTCAAGTTGTTTTGGATTTAATAATTCATTAATCTTTCTTGTCATTAGCTAAAGCTTCCTTTATTTCATTTAATATACCATTACTAGCTACTTTAATTTCATCATCTACTACTTTATCTCTCCATTTATTAGCTTTTCTATTCTTAAGCCAAAATATTTGAGCTGTAGTATCAGGTGGAACGTGCATTTCTTCTTCGGTATCCACAACATCTCCGTCTTTTGTTACTTTTTGTTTATGTAAAGTTATAGTATATCCTAAAGCTTTTTTTAATAGAGCATTTTCTACTTCAAAGTCCACTACTTCCTTACCTTTTTTTAAGGCTTGTAAAATCGGCAACTCTTTATGCTTCCAATTAAATAATGTTTTTACACTTACACCCATATTTTTCGCTATTTGTTCTTCCGTCAGTCCGTCTCTTGCCCAACCCTCAAGGAGTATAAGCTTGTCTTCTTTTAACCATTCGTCTATTTTAGCCAATAGTATCACCTCTTTGGATTTTACTCCTTTGATTTTATTATAACAAAAAAAGAGAATAAAACAATATTACTCTCTAATTATCTAATACAAGACACTTTATATACGTGCTCTTTCCAGTTGAGCTATAAACCTAATAGCAGGTTTAGTTGGACTCGAACCAACAATCTCGGCATTACCAGTGCTTTTTTTGTTTGCTGTAAGTGTCTTTAGGTTGTTTATATTATAACAAGCCTATATTATTTTACCAAAATAAAGTTACAGTTTATCGGTTTAATATGCAGTAATAGGCTTTATTAATTTCTATTTAAACAAAGGTCATTATTGCTTGTACCAAAAACAAGTGCCATAGGCTCGGCTATTATTTGCTGTAAGACCTTTTAAGTATTTTTTTATTTAACAAGACCATTTATTTCTCGTGCCTATACCAATTTGGCTACTCCCCCATAATTAAAATGGTGGGGGAGGTTGGATTTGAACCAACATTTTCGGGTTTATCAAACCTATAATTTATTGCAGTAATGGTCTTTAATAGTAATCTAATTATACAAGAGCCTATTAAATTTAATCCTTGCAGTACGTTTTTATAGGTAAATGTACTAAACCTTAATGCTGTTCGGCTCTTTAACTACTAATAATTATAATACAATTATCCTCTATAATCAATATCTTTTTTGTACTTTTCTAATATTTTATCAATATAAGTTGTCATATCGAATTTATTTTCTAATAATTTTAGCATTTGAATATTGTAGCCACTTAAATAGATATTTCCATATTCATCAAATTCAGGTACAGTCTTATTTCTATCGTTTAAGTTCCACCAAATTATTTTAGTTTCTGCTCCATATTCTTTAAATATTTTCATTGTTTTTTCTTTAGATTGCATAGAACCACAATCAAATTCCATATCACTTAAAACTATTAAATATTCAGGATACTTCTTAAGTCCTTTTAATAATTCCATTACTTTACCAAAATCGGTATTTGAACAATCTCCTGTATACATTGACTTATATTGTTCTTTTAATGTATCTCCTTTGATTGTTAGTAGTTGAGGTCTTGAACTAAATGATATTAATTGTCCTTTAGCATAAGTTGAGTGCATTGATAAAGCGTGAGCTATTGAATTGGCTTTGTCAATTAAATCTCCTGAACCAAACCAACCCATTGAACCACTTGTATCTAATATAACGATAGCATTCATTTCTACGCCTAATGTTTCATTATCTTCTATCTTTTTAGCTACTACTTCTCTAGCTTCATCTTCCTCACTATTAAAAGTGTTTTTAGTAGCTGTCTTATAACTATCATATACATTAGCTGTATTTACGTTTATTTTAGCTTTGTTTTCTTTAACTGCTTTAATATATTCTAAATATCTATCTTTTAAGTCTTCTCTAGTACTAAAAGTATGTAAATATTTAGTCATTGCTAAACTTGGTACTTTTTCAAAGTCTATTTTATCTACTAGAGGGTGTTTATAATTACCTTCTTTAAATAAATCATTTAAAGGAGTTCCTTCTTGTAGTTCTGCATAAGATAGTTTGTATTCAGTAGTACTATCGGTTTTAATAAATGCTCTATATTCTTTTTCAGTCATATTCCACATTTTACATAGTGCTTTAGCTACTCTTTTATCTTTACCTGTTAATCTAGGGCACCATTTCTTTGCTAAATCATTATTATGTAGTCTAATATCATAATATAAATATTCCAAATTTTCTTTTGTTGGTATATGCCATAAATCATCTAATCTACCTGCTGTAGCAATATTTGGAGCAGATACTTTAGCTTGATACATTAGTCTTCTACCTAAATCACGTCTACCAAGACCAAATCTAGGGTCTCTTATATACATAGCAAATAATTTTTCTTTTTCACTATCTCCTATGGTTGCTTCTTCTAAATGTTTTTCAAAGTATGGAGTCATAAAGAATAAATCAGTTAAATTATCTCCAGTTGTTTTATATGCTTTATCCCCATTTTCGGTATATTTTTCATTCATTAATTTTATTAATTCTTTCATACTAATCCTCTCTTTCCGTTAATATCATTATACTATATTTAAAAGATTTATTCAATATAATTTTACTTTTATTTTTCTACTTCTAAACTATCTAAATACTTATTTGCTTGAGTCTTACTTAATCCACTATGATATTGGAAGTAAGCTGTTAAAAAGCCTAATCTTTTGTTGAATTTATCATCTTTAGACCTTTTAACTATTGTTTTTTCTTGTTCATCTTCGTCCCAAAATAATATAGTAGCTCCTTTGTTTATTATATATTTTTTAGGTAATTGCTTTTTATTGTTAAAACCAAAGTCATATCCTATACGTATGCTTGGATAATTAATTGGTTTAATGGTAAAAGCTTTTGCTAAAGCGTCAGAGTCAAGTTGCACTCCTGACAAAGTTAAAGTTGTTTTATATTCATTATCCATAATTTTAATTCCTTCCTTCTATTATTATATCTTTTACTTTATACATATATGGCGTAAGTATCTTTTTTAAATATACAAATTCTCTTACTGGCATTGCCTTATATATATGTAACACTTGAGTATGAATGTTATATTCTGCTTGATATTTTTTTAACCAATCAAATATATATTTCATTTTTTCATACGCCCCATAGTTCTATTTATTTTATTTTTCATTATTGGGTATATATCTTCAAAAGATATATCATAATATTCTGATATTTGTTGTAATAATACGCTTACATCAGCAATTTCTTCTTTTATACTTTCTCTAGTTAGATTACAATTATTTTCATATTTAATTATGGCTTCTTGTAATTCAAATACTTCTTCTTCTAATTTTCTTTGTTGATTATTAATTCCATAATGATTAATTATTTTCAACAATTCTTCCTTCATCTTTTATTCTCCTTTTTATAGCTTATACCATTATCTTCTTTTATTCTCTTTAGTTTTACTTCTAGCGTTCTACCTTTAAACTCCTCTAAAATAGCTTTCATTTCATTTAATTCTTGTATGGTATACTTTCTAAAATCTTGTTCATACATTATCTTGATAAATAACTGATACATTATTCTTTCTCCTCCCTAATTGAATATTTCTATGCTTTCACTATAGCCACATTTTTGACAAGTTCTATAATATGTACGAGATACGAAGCTATATAATTGGTTTTCTCCTAATTTTTTAGGTATATAGACAAAATCATGTTTGCAATTATTTTTTTCATGTTGTTTAGATTTTTGATATTTTTCTATGTAATGTAATATTAAACACATTGTAGATACTAACAATATTATTATGAGCATTATCATTTATTTTTTCTACCTTTCTTCTTACGTTTAACCTTAAATCTTATATCATTAACTATTAAACCTACACATATCCAAAACACTATTACAAGTGTTATTATTAATGCTTCTTTTAAATTAGTTGTTATATACATTATTCTTTTTCCTTAATTATTTCATCTATTTTTATATCTAAAGGCCTTGTATTTATCATATAAATAACATTTCCTAAATATGTTAATTGAAAAGTATAATCATCTTTATAACCTTTCAATGGTTCTTCTATATCAACAAAAGTATTTTTTATATGTTGTAAGTGTTTTATAGCTTCTTCTTTACTTGTTAGGTCTATCATCATTGTCCTCTATTTGTTCTACATTATCTATATGATAAGTTCCACAACTTTTCCAACCTATATATCCACCTTTATGAGAATAATTTAATTTAACTTTTTTACCTATATTTTTTTGCAAATCTTCAATCAATTTACTTTCATCAATATATACGCAGTATTCAGTTTCATCTCCTTGTTCCGTATAAGCACTAGATTTTAAATAAACCTTATAACGTCTAAAATATATTCCTTCTAAATCTACTGCTGTAATAACTCCTTGATGAGAACCTTTAGTAGGTGGATAATTTATAAATCCGTGAAAACAACCATAGATAAATAATCCTAATCCTAATAATCCGAAAATACACCCACCTGCTAACCAAGCTCCTGCACTTTCCCAACTTTCTGCCCATATCACAAAAAATACTATACTAGCAATTACCATAGCTATTGTAAAAATTATAAATCCCATATTTATCTCTCCCTTTCTTGATTATCTATATCATTTTCTTTTTATTAATATAGTCTATTATTTCATTGATTTTACTTATTATTTCATTTATGTTGGTATTTACTTGCTTTAAATTTTCCACATCACTTTCCCATTTAATTCTTTCTATCTTCTTATCTTCTTCTATTATTTCTACTTCATCATTTAAGTCGATTTGTCCTTTTTCTAATCTATCAATTATAACTTCGTATAATAATAAACTAATATCGTATTCTTCAGCATTTCTATCATAATATTTAAAATGCGTTTCTTTCTCGTAGGCTCCACTATTTGCTATCTTATTTAATAAATCAATTATCTTCATTGTTATTCTCCTTATTTTTAACTATATTCATAATTTCTACTAATTCATTGATATTAACTGTTTTAACACTATCATCACTTTCAATAACATTTTGAGTAACCAAATCGCCATTGTATAAAATTGCTATTTCTACTAATTCACTTTCCCAATAGTTTTCATAATAAGGCGCATTTTTCATACTTATTTTTTCCCATTTATCTATTGCAAAATTATTTTCAGTATGACTTCCAAAACCATTAAAACAACTCAATGTATATCCATTATCAAATGTTATCCAAAAATGTCCTCCCTCAGTTCTTAATTTCATTTTTATTCTCCTTATCTAATAAAACTAAAACCATAGCACCTAGCATTTTTGCTTTTGTATCTTCTTCAAAATCTAAATTTTCTAATTGATATTCAATATATTCTCTTACTTCTTTTATGATACTTTCTAAATCAGCATTTTCTATTTCTAATTCCATAATACTATTTTCTTTTCTTTCACAACTTCTTTGTAAGTATTCACATCTTTCTATTAATTGCTCTCTAGTAAAAGAGTTATACCATTTTTCTTTTTGTTCTTCGTTCACTCTTTACCGCTCCTTAAAAAACTAAATATATGTGCAATAACTTCTACTGTCCAAGCATTACCTATGCACTTAAATCTTTGTGTTTCTACTAAAACATTTGTATAACCTATTGGAATAGTTTGTAACAATTCAACTTCATCAGCATTTAACTTTGTCATCATATTTCGTTCTTTATTAAGATAATAATTTTTAGAATGTGTCTTACCTGTTGTTACGCAAAAACTTTTTTCATCTTCTAATGTTCTTAAAGTATCAACTTTAATTTTATTGCCCCATTTTTTAAAACACCAAGGTAATAAAGGAAACCATTTTCTATCTTTTGATATTATATCTTTAAACAGTATCTTTTTATCTTGTGGTTGCTTTACATTTGGTATATTTGTCCAATATAACCTAACTCTGTTTTGACCACTTACTAGACTAGAATTTATCTCAATAGGTTCTACTCCTAAATATCTAGTTATTATATCTTGCCACTCTTTTTTCATTTTAACATTTTCTAATAAGAAATATTTTGGTTTTACTTCATTTAATAATCTTACATATTCAAAAAAAAGCATACTTCTTTCATCTTTAAAATTTAACATCTTACCAGCATTACTAAAACCTTGACAAGGACTACCACCAATTAATAAATCTATTTTGTCTTCATATATTCCTTTTTCAGTATATAATTTATCGCCTTTGTATTTAATTTTAGTAATATCTCCAATTTGAATAGTATCAGGATAATTATGTTGTGTAACTTTAATAGCATTATTATCTATTTCACTAGAATAGTAATTATCAATTTTAATACCTGCTCTTTCTAAAGCAATTTGCCCACAACTTATTCCATCAAATAAACTTAATACATTCACTCTTTATCACTTCCTTTTAGTTCTTGTAATTTTCTTTGAACTTCGTGTATTCCTTTATTCCACGAATTAAATGTTAATTTTTCTTTTTTATCTAACCATTTTTCTAATTCATTTATGATATTATTTAATCTTTCTATTTCTTGTAAAGTGTTATTTATTGTTTCTTCTAATTCTCTACATCTTGTTTTTGTATAATCAGTAGAATATTCATTAAAATCTACTAACATTTCTTTTAAATTATTTATATCTTTTTCGCTCACTCTTTTTCACTTCCTATGATTTTATCTATTCTATCTAATCTTCTTTTCATATCTTCAAAAACATCTTCTTTACTAGAATATGTTTCTAAATAACTTAATTGGTTTCTTACTTCTTTTATGATATTATCTTTACTATCTAGTAATTTTAGAAAATGTTTATGCACTTCGTGTAATTCACTTATTACTTCCTCTTGATTTTTAATTATATCAATCAATTCTTTTTTTGTAGGTTTCTTTTTCCATTTGTCTATATTCACTCTTTATCACTTCCTTGTAATATATTCTCAAGTGTTCTTAAAGCTACTATTGTATTTGTTGGTTTATTTGTGTTATTCCATACCCAATTTATATATTCTATTGCTTTATCTACTTTTTTAGCTTCGTCATAGAATTTACTTTCCCATTTTGTACTTTCAAATGTTAATCTTTCTATTTCTTGTTTTAATTTTTTATTTTCTTTTAACGTATTATTAAATATCTCTTCTTTTTGAGCTTCATGCATCATTTTCGATTGATTAATTGCTTCTTCATATATTTCTTTCACTCTTTATCACTTCTTTCTTCATTACCTTCATCATAATCTACTCCAAATATAAGACACTTAATTCTTTCTATAGCTTCATGTTCGCTCATATTACGAAAAATACATCTAAATAATATTTGTTTTGTTGCCATCCAATTACAAACATCTTTTTCTTGTAAATCAAATTCTTTCTCTAATTCTTTATAATTTTTCTTCCAATCTTCAATTAAGAAGTTAGAAAATTCTAATTTTTCTTCTAACTCTTTAATTTTCTTTTTGTTAAACATTAATACCAACCTCTCCATTGGCTATGACTCCAAGCTCCACTTGGTGAACTATATCTTTTTTTTATATAATTCAATCCCCAACGTACTTGTGTTCTCCAATTAGTCCTATAATCAGTACCTTTACTAGCTTTACTACAAGGGTTAGCCTGTGGTATACCACATGCTCCTGACCTTTTGTTTACAGCGTTTGGGTTCCAACTTGACTCTCTATACCATAATAGTACAAGTTTATTATAATCTTCTTCACTCCAACCATAGCTTAATACTAATTGATGAGCATAAGATTGAATTTCGCCTACGTTGTATCTAACTCTAGTACGAACGACTTTTTTACGTTTTTTTTGTATTTTTTTCTTTGTAACTACCTTTTTCTTGCTTTTTGAAAGAACTTTTTTCTTCTTTTGCACTATTTTTTTCTTTTTTTGTGCATTTTTAG
>AUXO016997612.1_pt1 | contig 10137 bp, 16 predicted proteins | sample 768731 | NCBI WGS metagenome assembly AUXO01 (sample SAMN02715735, study PRJNA202380) | gut metagenome | biome: sheep rumen | host: Ovis aries | place: New Zealand: Palmerston North | reverse complement strand
GTTTTAACTTGAGTTATATGAGGTCCTTTCTCTGTAAGACCAGTATTAACATAAGGAATTAAATTTAATGAATAATTTGAGGTATATGTTAATACCATATCCATTTTATTTTTTCCTTCTTCAAACTTCATATTAAATCTATTATTAATAATTTCTTTATCTTTAATTGCTTCATCAACTAAATCATTAATTCCATTTTTTGATAAATAAATATAATTAGTATCTCCAACTACCGTTAATATAATTTCTAAACCTGGACATAGACAAGAAATTACTTTAAATAATTCTTTTATTTTAGGTAATTCAACTTCAGTATGTGTAAAAAATTCTTCACTTGGTTGCCATTCAACTAAAGTTCCAGTTTGAGATTGACCAACTTGTTTATCAACAGAACGATGTTCAAATATACCTTCTTTAAATTTAACTTGTTCATACATACCACCTCTAAATGTAGTAACTCTTAATCAATGGGATAAAAAAGTTGTAATTTTTGAACCAATACCAAAAGAACCTAAAGATGTTCCTTCATATGTTCCGATCTTCTCTATATTTACCAGAAGTATTAAGAACACTAAATGCGGCTTCAAGTATTGTTTTACCATCGTCTCTAATTTCATTAACTAAAAATCCTTGACCATAATCTCTAACAGTAACTTTATCTTTATCAAGAGTAACTTCAATTTTAGTTCCATGTCCAAGACGAAATTCATCAACAGCATTAGAAACTATTTCAACCAATAATTGAGTTGAATAAGTAGTATCTCCAGCATAAACACCGAGGTCTTAAACGAGTAAACTCAAGGGGTGATAAACTTTCTATCGAATCTTTATTATATAAATTACTATTCACAAAATTCTCCTTTCATTTTTATTTATTTTAATTATATCATATTTTTTATTGTAAGTCAAAATTTTCTACTTTTTCATAGAAACTATCGTTTTCTTTAAAAATTTTATGTAATTTTGTTTTATTTGCAGTTGCTAAAGCATCCGCAATTTCATTACCTAATAAACCTGAATGTCCTGGAATTTTCTCAACAACAAAGTTAGGTCATTCAAGCTTACAATATTCTCATATCTGCTTTACTAAATCTAAATTTTCAATAGATTGATTTTTAGGTCTAGTTCAATTATTTTTATTTCAATTATATATTCAGTCATTAAACATATTAACACAATAGGCTGAATCAGATTTAATGATACACTTTTCTTTTTCATATTTAGTTTGAGTTAATTCAAGAGCGTGCAATAAGGCTGTGAGTTCCATTCTATTATTTGTAGTATTCATTTCTCGATTATTTATAATATTGTCAATGCGGTAACCGATTACCATTCGAGATTAGTACTGCTACGCCTCAACCGCCGTTCATTATTTTCACTGCCATTATTTTTCGCACTCCCGATCGGTATAAATCTCTATCATAATAATTCCTCCTTAAATTTAAAATAAACAAGGTAATTATTTATTACCTTGTTTTTTCTCCATCATCTTTTTAACCATATCGGGTCTAGATTGAATTGCATTATTCAATCTTTCAGTTAAAGTTTTTATATTTCCCTTATAAGTTTCAATATCATCTTCTAAAGTATATATTTCTTTTTCAAGTTTTTTAAAACCTTTATCATTTCTATTACAAAATTTATTACTTACTAGAGAAGTATATATTCTTCTTAATGGTTGTAATTGATATTTAGCTATTTTTATTTTTAGTTTCATATATTTAATACCAGCTCTCATTTCTGCATAGCGGCAACCAGCAAAATGGGAAGCTATTTCCGCATCATCTGGATGTAAATAAGCATAGCCAGTAATTAAACCTAAATCTGTTGCAACTGTTACTTCTGAAGTTCCTGTTACCTCATTATAATCTGATGCTATTGTTCTCATCTGAATTTTCATATTAGTTCTCCTTTTCTCTTTTTTCAATTTGAGCTTTTATATCTTCATGTATTTGTTCTATTGACACTGGATAATTATTATGAGCATCTAAACATACACAATACATATAAGGATTTTCATTGTAAAATTTATTTGTTTGATGGGTGTGACCATAAAGATTTCTTATATTTTTCTTATGTGGCGTTTTATCAATATCATTTGTTACAAGTGTTGGATAATGAGATAAATAGAAATCACGTTTTTTATATGTAATCATGGTAGCATATACAACTTCTACTACATTAGGAAGAGTTATATATCGATTTGCTCTTGAATCCATATCATGATTTCCTCTTATAATATGTATTTTTCCATTTAATTGTTGTAAATATCTTAATCCATACTCAGTGTTCATTAAAATAACATCTCCTAATAAATACACTTCATCATCTGGATTTACAACACTATTCCAATTTTTTACTATATTTTCATCATGTTCTTCAATAGAATTAAATCCTCTAGCTTGATATATATATTCTCTATCGTGACAAAAATGAGTGTCTGATGTTAAATAAATCATACTATATTACCTCCTTTTTTATTCTTCTTTTTATTGTTTCATATTGAACTTTATTTAATACTTTTAAAGCATTTTTATTTATTTCATCTTGTGGCTTTAGATAATTATCTTTAATTGTTTTAGTCAAAGTATCAAAATGATCCGCTATTTCTAAAGCTTCTTCTAATGAATATTCATTTAATTTTGCCTTCATCATTTCCATATGATGAGGTTGAAAAGTTAAACAAAATTCAAAGCTTTCATTATGAGTATATGCTGTTATAAAATCATACATTCTTATTATATGATGTAACTGTTTACCATCATATCCATATTTTTCTATTTTGTCAATTAAAGAAGGATAAGGGTGACATAATGCTTTTTTCTTTTCCATACTCATACCCGCCATACATCTCAAAGCTTGATTTGAATTATAATGCGCTATCTCTTCTCTATTTTTCTCTAATAAATCATATAAATCTTTATATTCCAGGTTTATATATTTAGCACATGCAAATAAAATTTCTATAAAATTAATATTTTGTTTTTTAAAATTATCAAAATATAATCTTATATCTTTAATATCTAAATGTTCATTATTAGGTAAAATATGTGTAGTAGATATGGGTTTTTTATTTAATACTACATCTTCAAGAGAGGGAATAACAATAGCTTTTGTATCGATATCTGATTTATATTCATCTGTGTAAATATCTAATCTATAGTTTTGAGAACCTTGAATAAATAAACCAAATAATTCTAAATTTGGATATATTTTTTTAAATTCTTTTAAATGATTAGTTAATCCTTTTTCTATATATTCTCTTCTATCCATAATTTTCTCCTTATGTGGGCGCCGATCATTGAACTCAATATTTAACTTAAACGCTATATGGACTGGCTGCCGCATATTCAATAATTTTAATTTTTTGAGTTGCGTTGTCAACTATATAAGTTTTACTAATACCCTCTAATTCATCTGGAAGCATTAAAGAATTATACATATTTTTGATAACTTCTTCTGGTACTAATTTTCTGCCAACTCTTTCAGCATTTCTTTTTAAAGCAATTTCTAAAGGAGTATTAATAAATATTACATTAACCTCATCAATTTTACTTTTAATATTTCTCAATGTCTTATTTCTACTAGCAAAATTTAAATGAGTCGCATCTGCAATGACATCATCATAAGATTGGAGAGCTATGTCTATTTGTTTACAAAATTCTTTAAATACTTCTTTTTCTTTTGAAAAATAATCATCTTCATCTTTCAACATTGAAAATCTAATTTCATCTCTTGATATGTATTTAGTTTTTTCATTTAAATGATGTTGAGCCCAATATGTTTTTCCGTGAACCCGGAATTCCGCATCATTAAAAATAATTTACTCATTTTTATCAACCTCTTTAAATTTTCTTATTTCATGTTCTATAATATCACAAAAAAACAAATAATCTTCTAAATCCATACCATATTGTAATTTCATATCATGTAAATATTTTCTACATGAGTCATAATATCTATCCCAATTATCTACACCACCAGCTTCTAAAGCTTCTAATCTTGCTCTACAATCAATAAAATGTTTTAAATCACGTTCACTAACTTTAAAATATCTTTCTTCTTCCATATTAATCTTCCCCACTTTCTTCTTTTATTCTATGTCCACAATCATTTGACCAATTAGAATTCCAACATTTTCCATTTATATTGCATTCACATTCTTCACAACTGCAATCTAATAAATCTTTTATTGCTATTCTATTTCCATCAACAAATCTACCTAAATCATACTCTTGTTTAAAATCTTCAACATTATATCCACCTATTTCGCGGATTTCCGCATGATTTACTTCTTCTTTACAATAAATACAGTAAAGTTTTTTTAAATGTCCAGCCTCTCTCTCTTGTCCTCTTTTTCTTTGAATTGGTAATCCTTCTCTCCCACATTGAGTACAAAAAAATCTACTCTTTGTTCCTTTGTTATTTCTTGGCATTTTTCATATCATCTCCTTTTCTTTCTATATATATTTATTATATCATAAAATAAAAAAATAATCAACAAAGCAATATAAATCTCTGTTGATTATTTTTATTATTTTTCAATATAGTAATTCATTATTTTATCTTTTAAATTAAAAGGATTGTAACATTCTCAATAAAAATGTTCATAATCATACTCTTCTTCATAGGCACTATTATCTCATCTATCAAAATGACTTTTTAAATCGGCTCGTATTAAAAAATTATTATAGTTATCATGGGGAGCAACTATTAATCCTATTATATTTTCATTTTTATCAATAAAAGTAATAGAATATATATCTTTATCTTCATCATATAATACATCTAAAATTTTATGTCCTCATATTTCTAAATTTTGTTTAGCTTCTCACATTACTTCATTCATTATTCTCTTTCCTCTAAACTTTCTTCATACGCTTGAACCATTTTTTGAACTTTTCTTTTCATTTTAGCTCTATTATAGACTTTTAATTTTCCATTTTCTTCAATAGCAACTTCAGCAACATTAAAATCAAATGGTATATTTAATTCTTCATCATCTACCATAGTAATTTTAACTTCTTGTCTATTATCAATTTGTTCTTTTAAAGTTTGAAAAGCTGCATTTAACTCTTGTTGGACTGGTTCTGGTTGTCTATGAAACCAAGCATGATGTTCTGCGGTAAGTAGGGCTCCATTTTCAATAGTAGCTCTCCCGCCCTCCGATTTTTCTAGTATATGATGATAAGTTAATTTTTTCATTCTTTTTAATTGACCTTTAGAAGTATATTTTTTGCTCTTTGGTACTTTTATATTTAACCTATCTAAGAAATCAATTTCTCCATATCTTTCAATTAATTTCATTTTTGCGGTTTTATTACTATTGCTCATTTTTATTAAGTCCTTTCTATTTAAATTATTATCATAATACTATTCTACTAACATTATAACAAAAAATAATTTTAAAATCAAATAATATAAAAATCCGGGCTTATCTAAATAAACCCAGATTATTTTATCTATTCACCTTTATTCAATAGGTAAACATTTGATACTACTTTAAATGAATTTACTCCATCTCTTGTTCTCAAAACTACTCCTTCTCTATATTCACCATCTAATTCAGATGGACCATCCGCATAAGCTATCATCTCATCCATTGTGTTTGGTAATTTAAATTCAGAATTCAAAATAGGAACACATGGAATTTGATTATATAATGCTAAGGTATAGGTCATCTCCATTGGATTCAATCTTTTTGTAGTACCATCTTTATATCCAAAAATTAAATTGAATGCTTTAAAATCTATATCATCCATACCATAATTTCTTTTTTGAACTCCATTGCCATAAGTTTCTCCTTGAATAGTGATAAAATTTGCATCTGGAAAATCTTCTAACATATCTACTAATACATCTTCTACACTATATTTTTCAGCCATTTTAGTATAAATATTTGTATCATAAAAAAGTTTATCTTCTTTTTCAGGTTTGTCAAAACAAACATTTCTTGAACATACATAAAATTCATACTTATTATGTTGCTTTCTTTTGATTGTAAAAGTTGTACTTGAACCATCAATTTTTTCTGTTACTATCCATTCAGTATCATCAGGTGGAAATAGTTGAGGTAAATTTTGTACTCTTTCTTCGTCAGTTTTTACTACCCAATCGGGCCAGAAGGATGCTTTTTTATCTTTTTTATTACCTAAGAACAAAAACAATAATTTTTTACCCCAAGTTCGTTTATATAATCATTTAATTATTTTACTATTTTTAAATAATTTTGGATATCTTTGAGCCATTTTTTTATATTTATCTACTGAAGCTTTTCTTTTATTATCTTCCGCAATAGCATATGTAACTTCCAATACCTTAGTTAGAAAATCTCCTGTTTTATATTTATCTGTATCTCAACCAAAGTCTGTAAAAGACATTAATAAACCTTGTGAAATAAAGTTACCCTTACCACCAAAAGTATATTTTTGAGTTTTTACTTTATAATGTTTACTCTTTAAAAAATTAAATACTTCGGTTTCAGGAACTTTACTATCTATCTCAAAATATACTGCCTTATCTCCAGCTTCAAAAGTATTTTTTCTAACCATTACCTTCCATCCACCTACTATTGCCGCCTCACAATTATCTGAGCCTTCTATTGGCTCAATGGCGTCTATTCTTACTACATAACAAAGTTCTCTTTGTCCGATTAGAATTCAACATTTTATTTTTCTCCTTTTTTAAAATAATTTTCAAAAATTTTTAACATCTCATCTTCTTCATAAAAGAACGGGTCTTTTTGACACGTCCCCAATACATTCACTATTAATTGACCAAAACGCCAATCTGGAACTTTTTTCCAATACTCTTTTAATTTATTACAAAAATCATCTATTCTTTCAATATCTCTCATTATAAAACCTCCTTTTCATTAATTATATATTTTTTTATTTTTTTAATCAAATAAAGATTTTAATATAGATATATCTCTAAAAGTAACATGTGTACCCTTTACACCGCGCGAATCAATAGTCGCAACGCCATATTCTTTTAATTTATAAAATAAAGTTCTAAAAACAGATGTTGAAATATTATATTGTTCTGTTGCTTGATTAACTTTTATATCTCCTTCACTTTGATAATTAAAATCTCTAATTATATATTGTAAAACTTTAATTTCTGTTTTTGTTAATATCTTTATTAATTCTTCCTCTTGAGAATTTTCATTTAAATTAGATAATATTAAATTTTTTATAATATTTTTAACTTTTTTAATAACTAACTCATCTTTATCAAAAGCAATAAGTTTTAAATATGTAAAAAAATCATTATTAATATATTCATTATATTTTGGATTTATAATTTTATAAGAAGTTATTAAAGTATTTATAAATTTTATATCATTTTTTAATGCTAAACTAATAATGTTACGAATATCTGTTAATCCATCATAAATTTCAATATTATACAATTCATCTTCAGTGGGTAAATAATATATAGAAATTTGACTTTCGTCTATAATATTTTCACTTATATCTATATTATCTGCGGCCGCCGCAATTCATAGTATTCTGTCTTCCCCATATTGTCTCATCTCTTGTTCATATTTTTCTCGTATATTACTCATCAAATCAATTTCCTTCCATTTAAATATATATTATATTTTTATAATAACAAAATTTTTATTAAAAGTCAAATAAAGGTTGGACAATCTTAAATAAAATATCTCATTGATTTTTAATAAAATTTTTATTATAATATGAGTGAAAGAATAAGTGAGAGGTGATGAGTGATGTTAAAAGAAATTATTTCTAAAAATAAAGATAAATTAAATGAAATTATGGAAGCTTTATCAAAATGTGATTTTGAAGAATTGGATTATGAGGTTTTTGAATCAACATTTGCATATGATTTTATGCATCATTATGGAAAAACAATTAGATTTGCGAGCGGAGCTAGTAAAGGAGTTTTGATTTTTCAAGATTTAAACTTTGTAATTAAAATTCCATTTTCATATTGTGATGGGTGCGAATTATGTGGGGCTGATGAAAGCGATATTGGTTGGGATTATTGCAGTCAAGAAGTTACCAGATATGAACTAGCAAAAGATGATGGGTTTCAAGATGTATTTTTAGAAGTGGAATTTTTTGATTATGTAAATGGTTATCCTATTTATATTCAACCATATGCAGTGATATTAGATTCATTAACAGATGTTGAATATAAAGCTTTACATAACTCAAGTGAAAAAAGAGATGAACTTTTTATTAGAAATGTGGATAATGCTGAAAACTATTCTTATTTAAATTCTAAATGGGAAGCTGATTTATATAGAGTTTATGGAATAGGATTTTATAGAAAATTTAAAATGTTTTTACAAAATAATTACATTGATGATTTGAATAGTGATAATATTGGTTATATAGGTAAAAGACCAGTATTAGTTGACTATGCTGGATTTAATTCATAGGAGGTTCAATATGCTAAATCAAGATAAGAATTTTAATATTAATCATTTTACAAAAACCTTTAATTCAAATAAATATTATGATGGAAATATTAATGGCTATGATATAATGATTATGCAAAGTCATGAAGATGCAGATAAGCTTATACATGAATTAAAAAAGATTATTAATTCATATAATAATTTACCTATTAATATTAATTTAGAGTATGATGATAATCATTTGCTTGATTCAGATAAAAAAAGAGTGAAAACAGAAATTGAAAAATATATCGCCCATAGATTTAATGAAACAAGTCACCAATAGGCTAGATTGATTTTTTCAAAAAATTTTGATATAATAAATTTAATAAAAAGATTGAAAGGAGATATTTTAAAATGCCAGAAGAAGAAAATAAAAAAATGACAAAAAAAGAGTATTATGATTTAATTAAAAATGTAATTGAAGGAACTGATGTTGCAGAAAAGGATGAATTAATTGAATTCATTAATAAGCAAGTTGCTCAAATAGAAGCAAAAGCTGAAAAAGCTAAAGCTAGAGCTGCTGAAAAAAGAATTGCTGGAGATGCATTAAGAGAAAAAGTTAAATCTATATTAACTAATGAATTACAAACAGCAGATGAGATTACTAATCAAATAGAAGATGAAGAAGAGATTTCAAGAGCTAAAGTTATTGCAAGATTAACTCAATTAGTTAAAAATGGAGAAGCTGAAAAAGCTGATGTAAAAGTTGATTCAAGAAATGTAAAAGCATATAAATTAGCTGAATAATATATAGGGTGGTTAATATTCCACCCTCTTTTTCTATAAGGATGGAGATATAATGGAATATTGTTTAAATTATAATAAAGATACAGAACATTCTAATTCTATTAAAGAAGTTAATGAATGAAATATTAAATATAATAGTAAAGATACTACATTATTAGAATTTTTAGATTTATATCGTACTAAAAGAATTAATTTATTTATAGAAGATGAAGAAGTAGATTTTGTTTTTTTAACAGAGTTATGTAATAAATATTCAAATTTATATATTAAATTTAAGGGCGATTATTATTTTGATAAAATCATTGAAAATAAGCCAAATTTTAAGTTCTTCTTTGATACACAAATTAGCGATTGAGATGTTTTAATTGGTGTACTTAAAATGGGAGCTACTGATGTTTTTATTGTAGAAAATTTGGCATTTGAAATTGATAAAGTTGCGGAAATAGTACACTCATATAATGCAAAAGTAAGAGTGTTTCCTAATATAGCTCAGTCTAAATGAAATGAAACTCCTGCATTAAAAAAATTTTTTATAAGACCAGAAGATATTGAAGATTACAGTAATTATGTTGATGTGGTTGAATTTTATAATGTTGACAAAAAAATTGATACATATTATAATATTTATTGTAAAAAACAAAAATGATTTGGTAAATTAAATGAAATTATAATTGATTTTAATTCAGAGATAGATAATAAGTATATAATTCCTAGATTTGCGGAAATGCGTATTAAATGTGGCAAAAATTGCCTTAAGGGAGGACATTGCCGCCGTTGTGAAGTTATAGAAGAATTATCAAATTCTCTTGAACAAAGTGAATTAATTGTAAAAATTGATAAAAATAAGGAGGGTATTGATGGCTAGAGGACAAATTAGCAAAACTAAAGCTACTGAAGTGATATTAAAAGCATTTCCAGGTAGTTTTACATATGATAAAGAAATTAGAATTCCTTTT
>AUXO012542945.1_pt1 | contig 10138 bp, 2 predicted proteins | sample 768731 | NCBI WGS metagenome assembly AUXO01 (sample SAMN02715735, study PRJNA202380) | gut metagenome | biome: sheep rumen | host: Ovis aries | place: New Zealand: Palmerston North | reverse complement strand
ATATATTAAAAAATGAGCCAGAAAAAATCAAAAAAATCCAAGAAGAATTTAATACCGAAGTTGCAGAAAAAATATAATGCAGAAAAATTATAATTTAAATACAAAAAATTACAACTCTTATGAGTTGTAATTTTTTGTTTTATTATATTATATTTAATTTAATTATGCTCTTTAAGTTGGAATAATTACATTAAACTTAGTTCCTTTACCTTGTTCTGTTTCATATGTGATATTTCCATTAAAGTGAGCTTTAATTGTAGAATAAGACATATATAATCCAAGACCTGTACCATTTTTGCCTTTAGTTGTAATCATTTCTTTAAATAATTTATCTTGAACTTTTTGTGGTAATCCTCCAGCATGATCCTCAATAGTGAATATAACATTGTTTCCTTGTTTTTTAATTATGAATTCAATATTTTGTTCAGGTTTTCCGTTATATGCTTGAATTGCATTTGAAATCATATTATTGATAACTTGAACTAAGTTATTAACATCTCCGTGTACAGTTTCGGTTTCAGCTACATCTGCTACTACATTTAGTGAAACAATAGCATTTTTTAATTCGTGTTTCATTAATATTGAAACTCTTTTTACAAGTTCTCCAACTGTAAATGTTACATCCTCTTCATTAGACATAGCAACTGCTTGTCCTTTAACTGCTGTGATTACGTCAGACATATATTCTGTATATTCTCTAATTTTTACAATCCATTTAGACATATCACTTGCGATTTCATGGTGATCTTGACTATTAACAGTAGGATCATCAATTGATTCATCATATTCTTTAACTAAATCTGTTAATCCTTCTGCAGCACCTGCGATTGACATTATAGGTGTTTTCAAGTTGTGAGCAATACCACCAATTAATTGTCCAAGTGAAGATAAACGTTCACTTTCCATAAGTGATTCTTGAGTATCTTTAATTGTTTGAATATCTTGTTTATGTTGAGTTATATCTTTAAATAATACTAAAGTTCCTAGTGATTGCTCATTTGAGAATATAGTATTTATTTCAACATGGAAATATTTATTTATCTTTTTAACATATAGTTCATAAGATATTGTTTTTTCAGAATCTTTTATTTGTGGTAAAATATCTTGTAGTTTTTTAAAATCAATATATAAATTAGTTTCTTTTAAGAATTGTTCTAGATTTTTTCCTCTAATTTCAGAATCGTTTTTTAATTTAAAAGTTTTTAAAAAAGTTTTATTAAAATCTGTAACAATATAATCATCCCCAAGCACCATATATGAATCTGATATTCTATCAACTATTCTTTGTAAAGCAATTGGAGCGACTTTTAAAAAGTTAAATTTATATATTGCTAAGGCACAACATATTATTCCAAAAGAGAAAGATATAGGTGTAGTATATACAGTAAGTGGTATTATGTTAAAAGTTCCCATTATATTTATTGAAGCTGGAACAAGAATTCCTATAATAACGAGTAATGATTGTTTAGAAAATAATCCAGCATTTTTTATGATAAAGAATAATAAAAGTAATAATCCAATTCCAATACAAGAGTAAGAAAAAATTGAGTGAATTGGAAAGTAGTCTCCCCATATAGTTTCACTAAAGTTAATAGAATACTGTTTATACATTAAATGATGCAAATTATTAGTAAACATAAAAATCGTTGAAATCACTGGAATAATAAAAATTAAATAGTGATATCTTCGTATTTTTATTTTGGATCTAGCAAATATAATTCCTAAATACAATATAAATACAGGTAGGAAACATGCACCAAATGATGCAAATCCTTCAAATAGTGTGGGTGGAATATTTGTATTTTGCAATAATATTTGCATAATTAAACTTAAAGTCCATATAAATAAACTTTTTAAAATCAATAAAATAACAGTATTTAATTGATTATTTTGCTTTTTACTATTAATGATTTTATGTAGTCCAAGTATTAAAATCTCAGAGATAATCATTAATAGTAAATATGGAATATATGACATTGAAATTATCCTCCTTATTTAATAAATCCGGTATCTAAAAAATATTTTAAATATTTTTTAATATAACTATATTTGATTTTTGGCCATTTAAAGCCATTCTTTTTCAATAAATTTGTTGATATATTTGAATATGTTATAACATTAGAAGAATAGTGCAATCTATGATTAATATCAAAATCATTAATTATTCCAGATAGTACATCAGATGATGAATTATTAAGTAGAATTTTATCAATATATGAAACAAATTGTTTATCATCTAATAAGTTGATTTTAATACCAGATTTTTTTAATAATTTCACAAGATATTCAAAGTTTATGAAATTTAAGTTATTAATGTGGTATAAATACCTATCTGGGTAGTAATTATTTAATATTGTAATTATGGCATCAGCACAGAAATCAACAGGTGTAAACTCAATATAATCTTTTAATAAATAGTCTGGTATGGCTGAGATTTGTATAAATGATTTTAATCTCTTAGCAAAAGCATTATCGTTAGGATTAATTTGGAATCTACCATCTGAGTAACGACTTGTTATATTTCCTAGTCTTAGAATTTGGGCATTTAAATTATTGTTTACTATATTTTTTAATATTAATTTTTCTGCTTCGAACTTACTCTTTGTATATAACGTATCTAGATGTTGACCTATATATAAATTATTTTCATCAAAAGTATAAGTTGTATTGGGATCTTCTAATGAACTTGGTAACATATGCCCTGATATGCTTAAAGAGGAAATTTGGATTAGTCGCTTATTATACTTCAAACAAAAATCAGTTAATATATTTAAAGAGTCAATATTAATACCTTTAAAGTTATTATCATTACCGTAATGCTTAACATTTGCAGCAGAATTTATAACGACGTCAACATTTTTTGAAATATAGTTATAGTCATTATCCGATAAGGCAAATTGCTCTTTTGTAACTGCCCCTTTAAGGATGATAATTCTTTTTCCTATATATTTATCTAATGATTTTCCAAAGTAAAAATGTAACAAGTTTATAAATCTATCTTTTGTAGATATTTTACCTTTTTCACGAACTATACAATAGATTTTACCACAAGTATTTTTGATAAAACTATTAACAATATGGATTCCTACAAATCCTGTACTTCCTAATAATAAAACATTATTTTTTGAATTACTTATTTTATTATTTTCTGATTGTTCTTTTAATAATTTATCAATTGCAGAATAATCGAATTCTTCCTTTTGCTCAGCAGTTCTACTATTGTGCATTTCACAAAGGTTTTTAATAGTTCTATATTTAAATATATCAGAATATGATATATCAATATCGTGCGCTAATAATTGAGTTTTAAAACGTATTGCTAATAGTGAATCAGCGCCTATATCGAATAAGTCATCAGTTATACCTACATCAATATTTAGTAGTTCACTCCAAATTTTACAGAACAATTTTTCTTTATCTGTAACTGGTGCAACATAATGGTTTTTGATAGGATCATTATCTATTGAAATTTTATAGTTTTCTAATGATTTTTTATCTATTTTTCCATTTTTAGTAATAGGAAAATTATCTACTTGAATTATGTATCTAGGTATCATATATTTTGGTAATTCTCCACTTAACTCATGTTTGATATTATGGACATTGATAATATCATTTGAAGTAACAAAGGCAACTAAATATTGTAAATTATCATCATTTTTATATAATACAACAGATTGTTCTACAGAATTAAGTGAATTTAAACTTGCTTCTATTTCAGATAATTCTATTCTTAAACCTCTTATTTTAATTTGAGAATCTGAACGTCCAATATATTCTATTTCTCCTGAGTTAGTATATCTTCCGAGATCACCAGTTTTATAAATTGTTCCAGATCCATAAGGATTTTTTACAAAGTTTTTATTTGTCATTTCAGGGTTATTGATATAACCATCTGCAACTCCAAGACCAGCAACACAAATTTCGCCAGGTACACCAATAGGAACTAAATTCATATTTTGGTCACAAATATAAATTTGTACATTGTTTAAAGGTTTACCAATATTTATATCTGGACTTTCAACAAGCTTATTAGAACAGCAAGCTGTTATTTCTGTTGGACCATAACCATTAAAAATTTTTGCGTTTGTATGCTTGATTAATGAATTATATAAATCAGCAGTTAGTTTTTCTCCACCTAATTGAAATGCTTTAATATTTTTAAGAGGATTTTGTTTATTTTCTAGTAGTAATTTCATTCTTGATGGAGTAGTAATTAAAAATTCAACATTATGATTTAAAATAAGATTGCTCATTTTTAATATATCTTTTTGTTCTTCTTCATTTGCTAATACTAAAGTATTACCAAATGATAATGTGCTATATAATTCAACAGAAAACATATCAAATGATACAGTTGCAATTCCTAATATATTTTGATATGCAGAAATATTCATTTCTTTATCAAAAGCATATAATAAATTAACAAATCCAATTTGATTTAACTTGACTCCTTTAGGTTTTCCTGTTGAACCAGATGTATAAATAATTGAAAGTCTTTTATTAGCATCGAATGATGTATTATTATCATCATAATTGTTTAATTCAAGATTATTCAAATTTATACATGTTATATTTGAATTCGTTTCTACATTATGATTTGAAATATAATATTTAGAGTTTGAATCTTCGATTATATAGTTAATACGCTCATTTGGAAAGCTAGGGTCTATTAAAATATATGGAACTCCTAATTTTACTGCAGCGTAAATTGATACAATTAAATCAAAAGAACGATTTAATATAATAGAGATTACATCGTCTTGAGTAATTTTCAAAGTGTTTAGGTAATTAGCTAAGCGATTTGCTTTTTTATTCAATTCATCGTAAGTATATTTTTTGTTTTCAAATATTATAGCTATATTATTAGGATTTTTTGATACTTGTCTTTCAAACATTACAGCAAGAGATTCGTTTTCTGGTAGATCTGATTTGGTATTATTAAATTCATTTAAAATTTTATTTTTTTCTTCATCTGATAGAATGTCAATATCTCCAATTTTTACATCAATATTTTCTATAACGCTATTTATTATATTAATATAGTGCTTAGAAAATTGATTAATTGTTTCTTCTTTAAAGAGTTTAGTTGAATATTCAAAATTAAATTTTAAATGTGAATCAATAGGGAGTACTTCCACTGATAAATCAAATTTTGAGATTTTTAAATTAGGAATATATACTTCCGATTGTATATTATCAAAATTCATTTTTGAATATTTATTATTTTGATAAATAAACATTGTATCAAATAATGGATTTCTACCAGTATTAGCTTTTATATTTAAATCCTTTACTAGTTCATCAAATGGATAAATTGAATTTTCTATGGCATTAATAGTATTTTGTTTAACAGTATTTAGAAAATCCTTAAAATTATCTGAATTATTTACATGATTACGCAAAGGTAAAGAATTAACAAACATTCCGATAACGTTTAAAAGCTCATTTTTATTTCTTCCAAGCACAGGACTTCCAATTATTATGTCGTCTTGTGATGTATATTTTGATAATAATACAAAATAGCAAGCAAGTAAAAACATATAATTTGATACATCTAGTTTTTTTGATAATTTATTTATCTTTTCAGTTAATTCTTCAGAAATAATATACGAAATCTTATTTCCGGTAAATGATTGAACTATAGGTCTTTGATAATCTGTAGGCATATTTAAAATTGGTATTTCATCATTAAATTGATTTATCCAAAATTCTTTACAAGTATTAAATAAATTATTTTTTAAATTGTTGTGCTCCCATTCAGAATAATCAACATAATCAAATTCTATTGGATCTAAAGTTTCATTGTTATATAACTTACATAGTTCTGAGTCTAATATAGATAGAGATAAACCATCACTTATTATATGATGCATATCATATAATAATAAAGTGCTATTTTTTGTGGTTATTAATTTAGCTCTAAAAAGTGGAGCCTTTGAAAGATCAAATGGTTTAACAAATTCATCTACTATTTCATCTATATTTTTATCTTTACATGTAGAAGTTTCTAATTCAAAAGGAACTTTGTCCAAAATTTTCTGTTTAACATCATTATTAATTATTTCAAAATAAGTGCGAAGGCTTGAATGTCTTTGTATTAATTTTGTAAAACAGTTATTAAGCGTTTTGATATTTGGTTTTTTATTAAACTTTATTACTCCAGGGATATTGTATAAAACTGAATTTTCACTATCTACTTTTGAAGCATAATATATTCTTCTTTGAGCAGAAGAAACATTATAAAATTCTTTGTTTTCACAATGTTTTATACAATCATATTGAACATTGTGTTTTGAATCAATTAGATTAGCTAATTCGTGTATTGTAGGATATTCGAAAATATTGCTAACATTAATATTTACATTGAATTTTGCTAAAATAATAGAAGATAGTTTTATTGCAAGTAGTGAATCACCACCAATATTGAAGAAATTATAATTAGTTCCAATTTCTTTAATATCAAATAATTTTCTCCAAATTTTTACTAATTTAGCTTCTGTTTCTGTGGTTGGCTTAACAATTTCTTCTTCTATATTTGATAATTTAATATCTGGAAGAGATTTTTTGTCAATTTTTCCATTAGGTGTATAAGGAAATTTATCTACTTTTAAGAAATAGTTAGGAATCATATAGTTTGGAAGACTTTCGTGTAAATATTCTCTTAAACTATTTATATTAATTTCAGTATTTGAGATGTAATATGCACATAGTTTAGTTTTGTCTTCAACAGTATTAACAACGCAGTTAACTATTTCAGGGAAATTAATTATTTCATGTTCAATTTCACCTAATTCTATCCTATATCCTCTAATTTTAACTTGAAAATCAGAACGACCTAAATGAACTATTTCGCCCTCATCAGTATAGTAAGCTAAGTCACCTGTTTGGTAAATTAATTCTGAAGCATTAAAAGGAGAATGCAAAAACTTCTCATTAGTCAATTCATCTCGTTTCCAATATCCTTTAGAAACACCATCTCCACCAATATATAATTCACCTGAAACATATGGTGGAAGAAGCTTTTTGTTTTTATCTAAAATATAGCATTTAGTATTAGCTATTGGAGTTCCAATAGTAATATTTGAAGAATTTGTCAGATTTTTAATAGTTGACCATACTGTAGTTTCTGTTGGACCATACATATTAAAAATATTAGCTTTTGTGTGTTTTTGTAAATTTTCCAATAGCGATTTTGGGAATGGCTCTCCTCCAACCATAATATCTGAAATGTTATTTAAAAATTCAATATCAGTATTATCAGATATTAAAGTGGAATATCTTGATGGAGTTGTTTGAATCATATCTACATTAAATTTATTACATAAATCCTTAATTGCTGAAGGAGATGTTTGTTCTGTATTGCTTGCAAGGATAATTTTCATACCAGATGTTAATGAACCCCATATTTCCAAAACAAAAATATCAAAACAAATTGTAGTTAAAGATAACATTGTTTTTGTAGAGTCAAAATTGATTTCTTGTTTTAAACCTAATAAAAAGTTATTTACATTCTTGTGAGTAATCATAACTCCTTTAGGTTTACCAGTTGATCCTGATGTATAAATTAAATACATTATAGAATCTGATGGAAATTTGATTTTTAAATTTTTTGTTTTCGAAGAATTGTATATATCAGAGTTTAATTCTATATTAATCTTATTTTCAATTTTTAAATCAATACTTGAAGTATAACTATCTAGTAAAATAGTGTTCACATTACTGTTTTCAAGCATATATGATATTCTTTCTATAGGATATTCAGGATCGATAGGTAAATAACTAGATCCTGTTTTTAAAATAGCTAATAAACCAATTACCATTTCTAAAGATCTATTTAGCAATATACCTATTATATTACCTTTTTCTATTTTTACATTTAACAAATGATTAGCTAACTGATTGGCTTTTTCATTTAATTCTTTATATGTTAGACTTTGATTACCAAAAACAACCGCAATGTTGTCAGGAGTTTTTTCAACTTGTTCTTCGAATAAATCTACAATTGTTTTATCTTTTGGATAATCAACAGCTGTATTATTAAAATCATTTAAAATTTTATTTTTTTCTTCTTCGGTTACAATTTCAATTTCATTTGCTTGGATATCTTTTGACTCTAATATTTGATTTACCATAGACATAATACGAGTATGTAAATTTTTAATATCAGCCAAACTATACTTATCAGTTAAATAGTCATAACTAAATTCTAATGTTCCAGTATCGTTAACATCAGAAATATGTATATTCATATCATTACCACAATAATTATTAAAAGCCCAATGACCTTTATAATTACCATATTGTGAATCAAATGCTTTTGTTATTTGATAAGAAATAATAATGTTATATAAGTTTGGTAGACTATTATGTTTTTCTCTTAAATCTTCTAAAATTGTATTATAAGAGTATTTTTGGTGTTTTAAAATACTCATCATATTTGTACTTAAATTATGTGCAAATTCTGTAAAAGTTCCATTTTCAGGAATATCAATTTTTACAGGCACAGTATTAACAAACATACCAGTAGTATGTTTTTCTTTGAAATTTGTTCTATTTAGTATAGGAGTACCAATAACAAAATTATCTAAATTAGATACTCTACCTATGTAAATAGAATAAATTGCCATTAAAAAGTTAAATGCTGATAATTTTTCTTCTTTACAGAAATTGTTGATTTTTGAAACTAAATCAGCATCAACTGTTATAATTTCTCTTTTTGCTTTGCTTGAAATATTATTTTTAATTTTTTTAGTAGTTGGAATTGTTGCTAACTCAGGAATTGTTTCAAACATATCATTCCAGAATTTTTTATCATTTTCAAATTTTTCACTTTGTTTATATTCTTGCTCAGCATTAATATAATCAATGTAAGAGTTAGAAACTTCATCTAAAGTTTCATTATTTTTTAAAGCATGGTATTCTTTTAGATATTCTTGAACAGTTAGCCCAAGAGACCAAGAGTCAGCAATCATGTGGCTTAGATTTAGAATAATTCCACCACATTTATTTTCGAATAAAACTATTTTAAAACGATATAAAACAGAGTCAATTATATTAAATTTATAATCAACCATTTCTTTCTCATATTTTTTCATTTCTGATTCATTTTTGGCATTAACAACTTCAACATCAAAAGGTTCAAATTCAGCGACAGATTGATAAGGAATATTGTCTTTCATATGAATTTGAATTCTAAAACTATCATGGTTTTTGACCAGATTGTTTAATGCTTGTTTAATTTTTGGTATATCTAATTCCTCGTATAATACTACAGAAGTACATATATTATTTATAGTTGTATCCTCAAAAAAGTTTTCCATATTCCATATGCTAGTTTGAGGATTGGTTAATTTAAAAACATCCTTTGTATTCTTCATATAATTCACCTTTTTATCATAATATTTCAAGTATTTAACTTATGTGTAAATTATACACATAACTACTAAAAAATGCAAATTTTTTGGCGTTTTTTTTAAAATATTTTTTATGAAATTGATTAAAAAATTTACATAAGGAAAAAATAGATTTTAGGAGAGTGAATTTTTGTGAAAATTGTAAGGAAAAAGAGCAGTAAGAATTTTTTTATTATAGTTATTATATTAGTAGGATTTCTTGTGATTTTTAGATATTTTAATAATGTTTATTCATTTAATGAAAATAAAAGTGAAAAATATAATGTTGCAAAAGTTGAATCCACAACTTATTCAGAAAATGTGGAAAACATAGAAGAAAAAAGTAAAAATTTATCAGATGTTATTGAAGATGTAACCAAAAGTGTTGTTGGAATTTCAAAATTAAAAAGTACGGGAAAATCAATTTTTACTAATAGCAATGAAGGGAAAATGGGTATTGGTACAGGAATTATAGTAAGCTCAAATGGATATATTTTAAGTAATGAACATTTAACTGGAGAAAAATTTAGTAAATGCTATGTTAATTTAGAAGATGGAAGAAGTTTTGATGGAACAGTAGTATGGAGTGACAAAGATTTAGATTTATCTATTACAAAGATAAAAGCAAAAGATTTGCCAGTAGCAAAATTAGGTGATTCATCAAAAATAAGAGTAGGGGAGAATGTTTATGCAATAGGTAATCCAATTGGATTTGAATTTAGAAGAACTGTTACTTCTGGTAT
>AUXO011504938.1_pt1 | contig 10138 bp, 8 predicted proteins | sample 768731 | NCBI WGS metagenome assembly AUXO01 (sample SAMN02715735, study PRJNA202380) | gut metagenome | biome: sheep rumen | host: Ovis aries | place: New Zealand: Palmerston North | reverse complement strand
TATGCTTTAGGGGTTTCCTTTATCTAAAAAAATAATAGTGCCGTATTAATAAAGATAAGGATCTGCTATTAACTAAAGTAAAATCCCTTTATTGGGCTTACTAAAGCGGTGTTATTAACATTTGTAAGGGTGACTTATGGTTATTAATGGGGAGAGGAGCATACTTGGTGGCCAAAAACTAATTCTTGCTAAATGGTGAAAAATTAAATAACCAGATATTGTAAATATAGAGAAATGGTAGTTGTAATAAAAAACTGCAAGTATTTAGCAAAAATTGTATTATGAAACAAAAAAAATCACTTAAAAAAAATGCTGCATTAAACATGATAAAAACTATCACGGGACTGATTTTTCCGCTTATTACATTTCCATATGCGTCTCGTGTTTTGCAACCTGCTGGACTTGGAAAAGTTAACTTTGCTAATTCTATAGTTAGTTATTTTTCTATGATTGCAGCTCTTGGAATTAGTACATATGGGGTTCGCGAAGCAGCTAAACTAAGAAATGACAAATTTGCGTTGACAAAATTTGTTAAGGAAATCCTTTCAGTAAATATGGTATCTACTTTTGGAGCGTATTTATTGGCTATTTTTTCAATTCTTCTAGTTCCTTGTTTTTCGGAATATAAAAATCTTTTAGCGGTTTGTAGTGGAACAATTTTTTTTGCAACGCTTGGTATGGATTGGCTATATACAGCGTTAGAAGAATTTTCATATATAACTATTCGTGCAATATTTTTTCAGTTTACAAGTTTAATTTTACTTTTTGTTTTTGTTCATACTCAAAATGATTATCTGAAATATGCTGCCATAGGAGTCGTTTCTTCTGTTGGTTCTAATATTTGCAATTTTATTCATGCTAGAAAATATATTGATTTTACGCAGAATTGTAAAAAAGATTTACGTCAGCATATACAACCGATTTTTACGTTGTTTGCAATGAGCGTTGCTATTAGTATTTATACTGCTTTGGATACTACTATGTTAGGTTTTATTGCAGGAGATGAACAAGTTGGTTTTTATACGGCAGCTACTAGAATAAACAAAATTATTATTTCTGTAATTACTGCCGCTTCAGCTGTTTTGTTGCCAAGACTTTCGTTTTATGTATCGCAGCATAATGAGAAACAGTTTTCTGAGCTTTCTACGAAAGCATTAAACTTAATTTTGCTGCTTTCTCTTCCTTGTTCTGTAGGATTAAGTCTCGTGGCTCGTCCTGCAGTCTTGGTATTTAGCGGGAATAAATATGAACCTGCAATTCTAACCATGCAAATTATGAATCCAATAATTATTGCGATTTCTTTTAGCGGACTTATTGGAATTCAGATTTTTATGCCTTTAGGTAAAGAAAAAATTACACTTGTTTCTGTAATTTTGGGTGCACTGATTAATTTTTGCTTAAACATTTTCTTTATCAGGCAATATGGGGCCGTTGGAGCTGGCGTTGCAACAGTATGTGCAGAAAGTTCTGTAACAATTTTTCAGCTTTTTTTTGCCAGAAAGTATTTTGATTGGAAAAAGATATTTCCACATTTTGTACAGTGTATTATAGCTTGCGCTATAATGGCTGTTGTTATTTTTCTTTGCTTGAAAATTGAATTGAATTTGATTTTGCAATTAGTATTTTGTGTATTCTCAGGAGCATTTACTTATGGTACTGTACTGTTACTTTTACATAATAAATTTTGCTTTTCTTTGATTAATGGAGATTAGAAAAATGAAATATGATTATCTAATTGTTGGTTCAGGCCTTTATGGTGCAACATTTGCGTATTTAGCACGACAAAAAGGAAAAAAGTGTCTTGTTATAGACAAGCGTTCGCATTTGGGTGGAAATGTTTATTGTGAAGATATTGAAGGCATTTACGTACATAAATATGGTGCACACATTTTTCATACAAGCAATAAAAAAGTCTGGAATTTTGTTAATTCTTTCGTACCTTTTAATCGTTATACAAATTGTCCAGTGGCAAACTATAAAGGCAAACTGTACAGCCTTCCGTTTAATATGAATACTTTTTATGCAATGTGGGGAGTAATAACACCTGCTGAAGCTGTTGCAAAAATCGAAGAGCAGAAAAAAGATGCCGTAGCAGCACTAAATGGTCGAAAACCTGCTAATCTTGAAGAACAGGCTTTGACTTTAGTTGGTCGAGATATCTACGAAAAACTGATTAAAGGATACACTGAAAAACAATGGGGTAGAAAGTGTTCAGAATTGCCAGCCTTTATTATTAAGCGTCTGCCTGTTCGTCTTACTTTTGATAATAACTATTTCAATGACTCATATCAGGGAATTCCTATCGGAGGATATAACAAGCTGATTGATGCACTTCTTGAAGGAATTGAAACAAAAATAGAAGTTGATTTCTTTGAGAATCGTGAATATTGGGAGAATATTGCTGAGAAAATCATTTTCACCGGAAAAATAGATGAGTTCTATGGTTATAAGTTTGGAAAACTTGAATATCGTACGGTACGCTTTGAGACTGAAGAATTGAATGAACAGAATCATCAGGGAAATGCTGTAATAAACTATACCGAAGCAGAAGTCCCATATACGAGAATTATCGAGCATAAGCATTTTGAACCAGAAAATTCAGCATATACAAATTCGTTTACAGTAATTAGTCGTGAATATTCAACTGAATGGAAAGATGGAATGGAACCATTTTATCCAGTGAATGATGAGAAAAATGTTGCTTTGTACCAGAGATATAAAAAACTTGCTGAAATTGAGAAAAATGTAGTTTTTGGCGGTCGACTTGCAGAATACAAATATTACGACATGGATGATGTTATTGAAAAGGTGATGAAAGATGCTGGGAAAATTTGAATTAAAGGCTGATTCAAAAATTTATATTTTTTGTCCTGCCGGACTTGTAACAGGCGGGGCAGAACTATTACATCAGTTATGTGATTTTCTGAATAATAATTCCAAAAAAGCATTTATTGTTTATTATGGTCATAGAATCCATTCTGTTCCTGAAGATTATAGGAAATATAACATATCCACATGTGAAATGAATGAAGTTGTTGACGAAAGTTTTAATTTGCTAGTTTGTCCAGAAGTAAAATTGGTTTTATTGAATAATTTTAAGAATGTTCGTTCGATAGTGTGGTGGATGAGTGTTGATAATTATTATACTTCTTTGCAGGCAAATTTTGCAATAACTTTTTATTCACATCTCAAGTTTAGTTTGCTGTCAGCAATAAAAGGTGGCGTTAAAAAAATTATCCTTGCCAAAAAGTATGAAACATATTCAATATCAAAATTGAGAAAAAATTACAATATATTATATCATGCCTATCAATCAGAATATGCTAATAATTTTCTACATAAGCATGGAATCCATAATACAGTATCGCTTTCTGACTATATAAATTCAGACTATATTTTTAATATGAATCTTATTGATACTAAAGAAAATTTTATTATTTATAATCCTCAAAAAGGTTATAAATTTACAAAAAAGCTTATAAAGCATGCTCCAGACCTAAAATGGATACCAATAAAAAATATGACGCGAGATCAAGTTAAAGAAACTATGTTGAAATCTAAGCTTTATATTGATTTTGGAAATTTTCCAGGAAAAGATAGAATGCCTAGAGAGGCTGCTATGTGTGGTTGCTGTATTTTGACTGGGACATCGGGAGCAGCAGCTTATCATGAAGATTTATGTATTGATGGTGATAAATATAAAATAACGCAAAAAAGAAAAAATATACCTATTATTATAAAAAGGATTAGGGAAATTTTAAAAAATTATAATAATGAGATTCATAATTTTTCAGAATACAGAAATATTATAAATAATGAAAAAGATATTTTTTTTGAGGATTGCAAGAAAATATTTCTTTAGAGTGTTATTTTATATATCAAAAATACATATTGCATATTTTTATCATAGGCTAAGACAAGTATGGTGAAAGTTTTTGAGTGCGTTAGCAAGAATTATTTGAACTTGATTTGCACAAAGTTAAATGCTGGTGTTCTAAATGAATTCCTAAGAGAACTATAAATGTCAATTAAGTAACGATTAGTTTTATTAATAAATCGTTCAATAATAATCATATAGCTTAGAAAAAATGAGTAAAGTTTGCGCTTTAATATGGTATTAAAAATGAATGATAGTATGCCTCGGATATCAATTGCAATGGCGACATACAACGGAGAGGAATATCTTCGTGAACAATTAGATTCAATTCTAAACCAAAGCCTGAGTGATTTTGAATTTATTATTTGCGATGACTGTTCTAAAGACGATACATGGCAGATTCTTGAAGAATATGCACGCCAAGATGAGAGAATAAGAATCTTTTGCAATGATACTAATCTGGGATTCAAAAAAAACTTTGAAAAAGTAATTTCTATATGTAATGGAGAATATGTTGCTTTGGCTGACCAGGATGATATTTGGGAAAAGAATCATTTATCTGTTTTATTAAGTAATATAGGTAAAAATTATTTAGCCTGCGGAAATGCTTTGTGTTTTGAAGAACAAAATAGTGTAAAGATTTATAAGTATTCCCTATTTGAACTGGATAATAACATTACATCATTAAGTAATAATCTTGATATTCTAAAATCAATATTATTTAAAGGAAACCCTTTTCAAGGTGCTTCAATGTTGCTTTCAAGAAAATTTCTTGATTTAGCATTACCTATTCCAAATTCTATTCCATTTCATGATGTTTGGTTTGCATTATTGGCATGTTGTTATAATTCTATTTTATATGTAGATGTTGTAATAAATAATTATCGGCAACATGAAAAAAGCGTTACTAAAAGATCAAAAGAGTCAATTTTCAGAAAAATACTTAAACTTCCTAAATTTTCAAATATTCTGAAATATAGAGATATTTATCCCCATGAATTACTAATGAAAAAACACGATTATAAGCAAGATGTTCTTGAGATAATAGATTTTACATCGAAGTTTTGCTTGAAAATGAATAATAGATTTTATAGATGGCAACAATATAAGTATTTTAAGAAAAATATATTCCCTGTTATTTATCGAAAACTAACAGGATTTCCTTTATTTGCCAGAAAAATACAATACCTGTTCTTTTAGAGGGTTATATGAATAATGTTTTGATTTTTGCTGGCGGTTCTGGTTCTAGAATGAATAGTAAAGGCCGTCCAAAACAGTTTCTTATGTTTTATGGAAAAGAATTGATAATCCATACACTTGAGAATTTTCAAAATCATCATGAAATTGATAATATTGTTGTTGTTTGTATTGAAGAATGGATACCATATCTCAATAAAATTTTAAATAAATTTGGCATCGATAAAGTAAGAAAAGTTGTGCCAGGTGGTAAGGATGGACAGGAATCTATTTATAGAGGTCTTTGTGCAATTAATGAATTTGCTTCAAAAAAAGATATAGTTTTGGTTCATGACGGAGTTCGTCCTTTTGTAAATGAAGAACTAATATCTAATTGTATTAAGTCTGTAAAAGAAAAAGGATCTGCTATAACGGTAACCCCGGCAATAGAAACAATAGTAACTCTTGATAATGGAGAGATTCAATCAATAACTGATCGTTCTAAATGTTATCATGCGAAAGCTCCGCAGTGTTTTTATTTTGAGGATTTGTTCGAAACCCACAAAAAAGCCATACAAGATGGTAAACATAATATGATTGACAGTGCAAGCCTTATGCATGCATATGGATATAAGCTTTTTACTGTACAGGGAAATTTTGATAATATAAAAATAACAACACCAGCTGATTTCTACACTTTTAAAGCCCTTTATGAGGTTAGAGAGAATCAGCAAATATTTGGATTATAAAATGGATAATACAATTCTAAAAAGGGATATTGACGAATTAATAGCTCAAAAACAGTATTTTGAACTGCTTGAAGGAGTATCTGTATTAGTAACTGGTGCAACAGGGCTTTTAGGTTCAATTTTAATTAAATCTTTATTGATGTTTGGTAATTGTCAGGTTTACGCAGCTTGTCGTTCAGAAGAAAAATTCCATAAAGTATTTGAAGGTTATGAATCTGATAATCTAAGACTTGTTGTTTCTGATATTGTAACTCTAGATATTAAGGAATTGCCTATTGATTACATCGTTCATGGAGCCAGTATAACAGATTCAAAAACTTTTGTTGAGAAACCTGTAGAAACTATAGATATTGCCATAGATGGTACTAGGAATCTATTACAACAATGCATAAACAAAACTATAAAAGGGTTTGTTTATCTTAGCTCCTTAGAAGTGTATGGTATGTTCAAAAACGTTTCCGGGGTAGTAAATGTAACAGAAAGTGATTCTGGTTTTATTGATACTATGTCTGTACGTTCAAGCTATTCAGAAAGTAAGCGAATGGTAGAAACAATTTGTAAGGCTTATAGTTCTGAATACAATGTTCCTGTAAAAGTTGTGCGTTTATGTCAGACTTTTGGAGCTGGTGTTGAATATAATGACAATAGAGTTTTTGCTCAGTTTGCCAGATCCATCATTGAACATAAAAACATAATCTTGAAAACTAAGGGTGAAACAACAAGAAATTATTGTTATACAACAGATGCTATCGCCGGTATTTTAACAGTACTGCAAAAAGGAAATAGTGGAGAAGTTTATAATATAGCAAATATGTCGGCTACAATTTCAATTGCAGATTTGGCAGAACTTTATTGCCGCTTATATCCAGAATCAGGTAGTGTAGTCAAGTACGAAATCGTTAATAACCCAGAGTCTTTAGGATATAATCCAGTATTGAAATTGAAGTTGGATTCTGGCAAGTTACAGGCTTTAGGTTGGAATTGTTCTGTCTCTCTGGAAGAAATGATAAGGAGATTGATTAGTGGACTCTCTAATTAAATCAGAGTTTGATTATAAAAAAAATTGCTTTGATATTATCAGATTAATAGCTGCTCTTCAAGTTATGCTCGGACATTGTTTTGAGCATTTTGACTTGATAAAAAATTCATATACCCTACTAGTTAGAGATATATTGAATATAATTCCTGGCAAAGGAGTTGTTATCTTTTTTGTCATAAGTGGATTTTTTTCTCTGCAATCAATTGAAAAAAGTAAAAACTTTGGATCTTATTGCAAGAAAAAAGTTTTACGTATTTATCCGGAATTATGGATAGCCTTTGGTCTTAACACTATATTGATAGCATTCTTCCATGGGTTAAAAACAGGTGTAAAAGATTTAGGAATATATGTCATAACACAGACTACGATATTTCAGTTCTATACAGGAAATTGGCTTAGAAATTATGGTGTTGGTACACCTAATGGTTCTCTATGGACTATATCTGTAATAATTCAATTTTATTTTGTTGCTTATTTCATTTATAAGTTTTTAAGAAATGCAAGCATAAAGAAATGGATAATATCTATTATTTTTAGTGTGCTTATCAGTGTGGTACTTAGTAATCTTAATTTATTACATGTGCCGGAAATTGTATTAAAATTATTTCAGGTTTCTGTTATACCTTATTTATATATTTTTCTTATTGGAATGATGATTTTTTCTTACAGGGAAAAAATAATACCTGTTATAGAGAAACGAGTTTTCTTAATCTATAGTGTTTATCTTATTGTAAGAATTCTAATGAGTAGACTTAATAGTCAAATAAGTTTTGGGATTCTTTATGATGTTTTTTCATCTACAATTTTAGCATTCGCAGTAATAGGATTTGGATATATTAAAAGTTTTAGAACAAAAAAAGAAATTTCATATTCATTATTCATTTGGCATATGATGATAGTGAATGTAATTATTGAAATATCAAAAAAAGTAGGATTTAATTTTTCTGTGCTATTAGGAATCCTTGCTACAGTAATAGTAGTTCTATTTTCATTAATTATAGGAATAATATCGGAGTCTATAAAAAAAAATGAAAATAACAGTTAAAGATTTAGAAACTATAAAACATTATTTAACTAAGAGAATTATTCGATTTCTTTTATACCCGTTGTGTGTTTTTCCTGTTAAGAAGCGAAGAATAATGTTTTTGAATGATCTTGCCTATAATTATTCGTGTAATCCAAAATTTGTTTGTGATTATTTATTGAAAAACTTTCCAAATGAGTTTGAGATTTATTTTGCAGTAAAAGATGTTTCAGCTTTTAAGGATTTTAATGACAATATTAATTTTGTTAAATTTAATTCATTTAAATATTTCTTTTATTCTATTACTTCTAAGTTTTTTGTTTCTAATAGTGGTGGTTATTCTTATCTTCCAATAAGAAAAAGTCAAATTGTTATAAATACATTTCATGGTGGTGGAGCGTACAAGAAGCTGGGAATTTATATGTTTAATAATACTAAAACATATAAAAAGGATCTTCTTATGCAGTCAAAGGTCACTACGGTTTTCTTATCAACTTGTAAAAGATTTACAGAAGTTATTTCTGAATCCTTATTGATACCAAAACAAATTTTTTGGGAAATTGGTATGCCTCGTAATGATATTATGAGAAATCCTGATAATAATTTAGTTCAGCATGCTAGACAAAAAGTAGGACTAAAAGAAGATGAACATTTAGTTTTATATGCACCAACATATAGAAAGGTTCAGGATGATTATTTCAAAGATTCTGTAGCGTTATCAGTTGATATTGATTATCAAAAAGTTTGTGATGCATTGTCTGAACGATTTGGTGGTAAATGGGTGTTTGGTTTTAGATTACATCCATGTGTCGTTAATCGAGATGCAATAAAAGGTGAGGGGTTGTTAAATTTATCATCCTATGATGAAGTACAAGAATTATTGTTAGTAGCGGATGTTATGATAAATGATTTTTCTTCAACTATGTGGGATTTTATGATTACCGGTAAACCAAGCTTTTTGTATGCGCAAGATCTAGAAGATTATATAAGAACAACTGATGTTTACACTCCTGTTGATGAATGGCCTTTTCCTAAATCTACAAATAATGAGCAATTAATACAGAATATTCTATCTTTTGATCAGGAAGATTATCATAAAAAATGTAAGCATCATTATGATTCATTAGGTGGTTGTGAATCGGGTAAAGCAACAGAATTAGTTTGCAAATATATAAAGAAGAATCTAACTGAATCAGTCAGTTTTAAAGATATTCAATAAAAAAGCATATATACAACAACTTTTCTAAATTACTCAAGAGGTTAAAAATAATGTCCACATTCAATGGAGCTACTTTGCTCATCACAGGTGGTACAGGTTCGTTTGGTAACACTGTACTTAAACATTTTTTACACAGTGATATCGAAGAAATTCGAATATTCAGTCGTGATGAAAAAAAACAGGACGATATGCGTCACGATTTACAGGCAAAACATCCAGAACTTGCAAAAAAAGTAAAATTTTATATTGGTGATGTACGAAATCTACAGTCAATAAAAGATGCAATGCCTGGTGTTGACTATATTTTCCATGCAGCTGCCCTTAAACAGGTTCCAAGTTGTGAGTTCTTCCCAATGGAAGCAGTTCGTACAAATATAATTGGTACAGATAATATGCTTCATGCGGCAATTGATGCAGGTGTAAAGAGAATTGTATGTCTTTCTACAGATAAAGCAGCTTATCCAATTAATGCAATGGGTATTAGTAAAGCAATGATGGAGCATGTAATTTATGCAAATGCTCGTGTTGCTGCTGAAAGAGGAGATACTGTTATCGCATGTACACGTTATGGTAATGTTATGTGCAGTCGTGGCTCTGTAATTCCTTTATTTATAGACCAGATTAAGGCAGGAAATCCTATTACTATTACAGATCCAAATATGACACGTTTTTTGATGAATCTTGATGAAGCTGTTGATCTGGTTCAATTTGCTTTTGAACATGCAAATCCAGGAGATCTCTTTATTCAGAAATCTGATGCTTCAACAATTGGAGACTTAGCAAAAGCTGTACAGAAGCTTTTTGGTGATACTGGAACAAACATTATTGGTACAAGACATGGTGAAAAATTATATGAAACTCTTATGACTAGAGAAGAACGTTTGCGTAGTGAAGATATGGGTAACTACTTCCGTGTTGCAGCAGATAGTCGTGACTTAAACTATGATAAATTTGTAGTAAAAGGTGATGTCCATACAATGGCTGACGAAGCATATACAAGTCATAACACAAAACGTCTTGATGTGGATGGTACTGTACAAAAGATACTTACAAC